>Ga0182024_10003793_pt1 | contig 35421 bp, 32 predicted proteins | sample P32metaG_FD_120480 | JGI IMG/M metagenome (GOLD analysis project Ga0182024, IMG submission 120480) | Permafrost microbial communities from Stordalen Mire, Sweden - P3-2 metaG (Illumina Assembly) | ecosystem: Environmental > Terrestrial > Soil > Wetlands > Permafrost | place: Sweden: Stordalen...
AGACAGAAAGAGACGCGGTTCGTGCGCCGACGCAGAGGTGTGTTCAAATCCACTGATAAGCAAAGAAAAAAACTCTTGCAACGGCCGGCGTCGTTAGAGATAGAGCGTTAATCAGGGTGCGCCGGGATAAACCGGCATGTTGTAAGGAATGAAAGAGTCCTACAAGGAAGGAGACAGCGACTCCATCTTGGCCCTCAGTCTTGCAGGAGGCATCGCGAGATGTCGCTTGAAGCGTAGACAGGGGCATCGGTGGGCCGGGCTATTGAGCTTCGAAAAACGCAAAACCAGGACGCCGACTCTTTCCTGATGGAGGAAGGCACCACGGCTGATTCGCGATAGACGCGAGCGAGCAGTCGGTCCTGCGTAGTCGGAGAACCCGTGCACGCTGAGAAACAACATGCACGAGAACCGGGAGACCTCTAGAGCGCCTCGACCCGCAAGGGAACGAGGCCGGTCTGCGAAGGTGCAAAGCCACAAGGCAGACGCGCACGCTCTGGAGGAGTCGGACCGCGCCATACTATCGATGAACCAGACGAACAAAGAGGAGCGATCTTCGGCGGAGCCTGGGGAGAAAAGGGCGCGGACCAAGGAGAACATCGTTTAATTCAACACTCTCCCGATACAGTGCGGGGAAACCGAGTGTATCAGGGATTGAGCGGTGTACGAGTCGCTACACTCCTCGTCACTCATCCAAGGTGGGAGCCGTATGCGGTAAAGCCGCTCGTACGGTTCTGTGCGGGGGGCGATCAGCGATGGTCGTCCCTACCGCGACCATTGACTGGCAGGAAGCGCTGGAATGGCGGCGGACTTCACGCAGCCAGCAGAGGGAACTCGTCGGGCGCGACCTACCTCGCACGCAACACCCATTCATCATCTCAATTTCTAGGCTCCTGACGAATCGCGCGTACGACTCTGCTCGAAACACAAAAATGGTAATGTTGCGCGGGAAGGAAGATGACGATGAGTGACAAGATTCCTATGTTCCCGACGGCGCAGCCTCCAAGGGCCGATGAAGACACGGCGACAATCGAGCAGGTCATGGAACAGGTCCCTGGAGGAATCGAGCTAGACAGGATCGTCAAGGCTCAGACGTCCGGACCTCAGATCGCAAAGCGAATGGTGGAGCTGGAAAATTCCATCTGGCCGCTTGTCGGCGCACTTCTGCTTTTGCCGGAGGCCACACGAGTCAAGATCGGCGCGACGGAAGCAATCGAGCAAGCACGATTACTTCTTGGCCGAAGCATGGTGCTGGACCATAATTTGGAATTACCAGCAAGAAAAATAACAAAGTGACGCGCCCGTCGCGCTTCAAGTCCGCCGGCACTTGTCCGATTACCGCGTTAATCGAGCACAATAACCAGCTTTGATGATTTTCCACACGCGCTAATTGACCTGCGACAGAACGCATCGGGGCTGTCACTTGTGACAGTTATAAATCGAGGGCTGTGAGCGCAGCATCGTCAAACGCGCAATGTGACGTCGTGACCGAAATCACATGTGATTCAAAAGGAGGAGTAAATGAGACTGACAAGCGGAGGCCGATTGAAAGGACCCAATATGAAATCAGGTTTGAATCATCTTAAGAGGGTTGCCTGCGCGGTCAGCCTCATTGTTGCGACAGTCGCCGGACCTTTAAGCGCACAGGAGAAGTCGGCTGACGGAGGATTCTCGTTTGATGTGTACGGCGACTCGCGTTCGATGATGTACTTGCCGTACAAACAGGACCAAGAAGCAGAAGCTCGCCAGTTGATGGTGGATATGTTCGAACTCGTGCTTCCAGCAACGGTTTCTCAAGAAATGGTCGATAAATACGTGAAACTCACATACGACCCATCGAATAACGAGTTGATACAGATCGTAATGCCCTTTATGACCGCAAGCGAAGTAACCACGCTCAGGGTCGATAAAGGCTGGGTCACTGTGGCGTCAGTAGAGGATGTAAAGCTATTGCCCGGAGTGAGCCGCACGATGTTCCGGCTAGAAGGCGGAGACTGGGTTGCTCGCGAAGTGGTGAATGACATCAAGAAAGAGAACGCCAAATTTCTGCTGAGCACCGGTGACCTGGTTTGGTGGGGCAAGCAGGGTGGCAAACCGTCTGAGAATCCCTACTGGAAATTGGTTAATGAAGACGTCTTGAAGCAATTGCCGCATCCCGACAAAGAGTTAAAGGCTGCTGGTCTGGATGGGCGTGTTTTTCCCGCCGTGGGTAATCATGAAGTGTGGGACGACACTGACGTGGAAGGCTTGCTGGCTTCGTTTCCCTATTTGAAGAAGTTCGGGGTTTCCGACAAGCAATTGACCTACAAATTTGATTTCGAAGGCGTGCGATTTATCTTCCTTTGGACCGGCAAATATGACTATCGCGAACCCACCGGCTGGACTGGCACCCGGCCCACGTATGAAGAACAGATGAAGCAATTACAGGTGTGGCTGGATGAGGCCAAGGCAAATGGTACCAAGAAAGTCTTCATCACCTTCCACAACCCCACCTTCTGCCGCTCTGGCATGGGAGCTATCCCCGAAGCTCAAAATCCTCACAAGACAATTGCCGCGTATGCGAAGGACTTGGACATCGTGGTCTTCAACGGACACGTGCACACAACCGAGGCTTACGAAGTGGACGGTGTGAAGTATTTTGTACCCGGTGGCGGAGGCGCGGAACAAGACCCGATTCTTCCCGGCAGGACGCACATCAAGCTCCCCGATGGCTATCCGCTGGACCAGTATTGGAAGGGCGACGCTCCCAAAGAGGATTATAACTACTTGCACGTGGAAGTGAAGCCCGGACAACCGACAAAGTTCACCATTAATCGCTTCCGGCCGTGGTCTGCTGAGCCGTTTGCGACCGTGGAACTGTTCAAATAAATCTCGCGGCTGGCTGGGTACTTGGATGATTAGTCGCGTAATCGGAAACTGACTCACTAGCGAGTGTCCGAGCGCTAACACCCGGCGGTGGCGCGCTGTGACGGCTGTTGATGGCATGATAGCGCCATGGATTCGGCCGCCAGGACGCGTTGGATTTGCGAGCAGGCACGCGCGGTGGGATTCGATCTGTACGGCGTGGCTCCGGCGGACGCTTTCCCGGAACTCGCGCAGTTTTCCATATGGCTCGGGCGTGGACATGCGGGCGAGATGAATTACCTGCGCGATGCCCGTCGCGCCGATCCACGATTGGCGCTCGATGGCGCGCGCAGTTTGATCGTGGTGGCGTTGAACTACAACTCTCCGCAGCCCTACTCGACCGAGCAGGCTGGCGTGCATGATGACGATTCCCCGCACGGATGGATTTCGCGCTATGCCTGGGGCGACGATTATCACGAAGTGCTCCGCGCGAAGCTGAACGCGCTCGTGGCGCAGATGCATGCGCAGTGGCCGGAGCCTTTTGACGCTTGCGCTTACGTGGATACGGGGCCGGTCGCTGAGCGCGTGGTTGCAAAATATGCGGGGCTCGGGTGGCTCGCGAAAAATACTTGCCTGATCAACGAACAACTTGGTTCCTGGCTGTTTCTCGGCGTCATTCTCACGACGTTGGAGCTGGAAGCGTCGCTTGGTCCGGGTGAACCGCCCCCCGCCGACCTCTGCGGAAATTGTACGCTGTGCCTCGATGCCTGCCCCACGCAAGCGTTTGCGGCGCCCTACGTGTTGGATGCGCGGCGCTGCATCTCCTATCTCACCATCGAGCTGCGCGGCGCGATTCCGGAAGAGCTACGGCCAGAGATGGGGGATGCCGTCATCGGCTGCGACATTTGCCAGGATGTGTGTCCGTGGAATCGCAGGTCGCCGGTGACGGAGATGGCGGCGTTTCAGCCGCGCCGGATTGAGCCGCATAGCGAAAATGGAAAAGAGAAAATAGAAAATGGCGCGACGTTGTTTGCGCCGGAGCTGGAGTGGCTGGTGTCGCTATCGCAGGAAGAATTCAGCCGGATTTTCCGCGGCAGCGCCGTGAAACGCGCGAAGTGGCGTGGGTTGGTCCGCAACGCTTGCGTCGCGCTGGGAAATTCGCAGATAGCGCGCGGATCGGAAGCTCACGCGCGCATTGTAGCGTTGCTCGAACGCCTTGCCGCGTCCGATGATTCGCTGATCGCCGAGCACGCGCGCTGGGCAATGCAGCGCCTGGGCGCGCCTCATGGTTCGCCGCACAGCTCTGATTGACTTGCTGCTGCGCATTCCGCTAGCGTAGCGGCGCACGCCGCAGCGCGCCATCGAAGGTTGCGCGGGAGGCCGTCGCATGAATTTATCTCACCTGTCGCTTTTCGTTCACGCTCTCGTGCCGCAATTCGATTTTCCGCAAGGTTCCGCGGTCGAACTGATCATGCTGCGCTGGCTGCATTTCATTTTCGGGATTATCTGGATCGGCCTGCTCTACTTTTTCAACCTGATTGGTGTCCCCACGATGAAGCAATTGGAGCCCGCGGTGCGCGGCAAGGTGTACCCAGTGTTGATGTCGCGAGCGATGGCGTGGTTTCGCTGGTCGGCGATGATCACCATCGTAGTCGGCGTGCGCTACTACTTTCATCTGCTTTCCGTGGACGCTCAAAACTCGGGTGATCCCTCGCTGATGCTGCGCTGGTTCTTCCGCTGGGCGCTGGTGTGGCTGGTTGCCTATGCGCTGATTTATCCGTTTCAGCTTCCGCACAAGGGATTCCTCGATAGTCCCTGGGTGCGCGCGATTGCGATTGCCGCTATCGTGATTGCAGCTTCCTGGATCATTCTTGATCTGAATAGCGGGCCGGTGGTTTCGAACGCGCATCTGTGCATCAGCGTCGGCGGTGGGCTGGGTTTTCTGATGCTGATGAATACCTGGGGCGTGGTGTGGCGCGTGCAGAAGCGGTTGATCGTCTGGACGCGCGAGAGCGCGGAACAAGGCACGCCGATGCCCGAGCAGGCCGCGCGCTTGGCGCGCTGGGGATTCATCGCCTCGCGCGTCGGTTTCTGGCTGTCGTTCCCCATGCTCTTCTTCATGGGCGCGGCGGAGCACTACCCGTTCTTGACCAGCATCGCGAAATGAGGCGGGCTGTACCCTTGGTAACTTGGATGCGTCTTAACTGACAGCACTGGAGACCGCCATGAAACCAGCCGCCCGCTCCGGTTTAGCGATTCTTCTCGGCACGTTCGTCACCTTCACGCTGATCGCGCTTCCCGCATTCGCCTATCAGTATCCGTTGTCATCCATTGATATTCGCGATGCGTTCTTGATCGGCAATCGCAACGACGATCTCACCGCCGCGCTTTTCGCGAAATATTCCCGGACGTTGCCCGCGCCGGAAACGGGAGCCTACGTAGCGCAGATTGAATTGGATACTCCCTACTTGCAAATCGCACGACGCGCCAAGGGGGCTTTAAATTACGATTCACTGGATGCCGTCCAGGAATTTCAGGACAAACCGATGGTGTTTCGCGTGCACGTGAAATTTTATTTCACGTCCACTTATATGCCGTTGCCAGTCACGCACACCGAAGGCGTCCCTCTGAACACGCCCGGTTATCCGGACTTCTGGAACGATTTCAAAGTGCGCCTGATTCAAGATAAAGAAGTGCGCGCAAAATCCTCGGGCGGAGCGGCGATCTTTCCTATGTGGGGAACGGACGGCAACGGACCGCCTCCATCGCCGATCGGTGGCAGGATTGATGTGGACTACGATCCCGCGAAAATCGATACCGCGGATGCGACGGTCGAAGTGCTCACGCCGGACGGGCAGGAGATCGTCGTGCCGTTCGATCTCAGCAGACTTCAGTAAGTAATCGAAACGCCGCGTGAACGTGAAGCGCTACGACCGCCAGCGTAGCGTGACCGGACCGTGCATGGGATGACGCAGCGGGCCGCCGCTGCGCAGCGAATCCTGGTACGCGGCCTTCAATTCGAAATACCAGCGCGCCTGGCGATCCGCATCGTCAATCAACATCATGCGGTCCTCGTATTGCAATCCCATGGCTTGTTTTTTGATTACTTCGGTGTCCTGGCGGATGAAGCGCGGGCCAAACACATTAATAATGAACGACACGATCGGAAACCACGGCAGAATATTCCACGCGGCGCAAAAATCCAGCCGGCAGAAATCGCGGCGGATGGGTGTCACCGTCGTGCGGCTGGAAAGCCAGTAACGTCCCGCGCGAATTTGTTCAAAGCGCTGATTAGGCAGCACGAAGTCAATCATCGTGGTGGCCGGCTCGCCGGTGAGCAGCTTCAAAATCTTGTAGGGTGCGCTGTTCGCCGAAGGCGCGTGCGGGCTCATGCGGAAGCCGTTGGGGATCGGCTCGAATCTTTTCTCTTTGGCGCGAATGCTGCGCCGTGTGCGCCACCACCACGCTTGATGCACGAACGGCCCGTGCGCCGGGTCCATCAAGCCGATGATGGCCTGGTCCACGCCGCAGGGCAGGTCGGCATAAAGGTGTGCGATTTTGTAGGCGGGGCTGAACGTCGGCAATTCCGGCGGCGGTGGTGGCAATTCATTGAGTCCGCGGCCCTCGGGATTTGTCATGTACGCCCAGACGTAGCCGTCGCGCTCTTCGCACGGAAAGCTGCCCGCGTAGATGCGGTCGCATTTGAGCTTGGAATCATCAGTGAGCGAAGGGATGGTGCGGCACTGGCCGGTGTGCGCGTCGAATTGCCAGCCGTGATAGGCGCACTCGACGGTTTTGCCGTCAAATTGCCCGAACGAAAGTGGAAACGCGCGGTGCGGGCACACGTCGCGCAGCGCGAACGGCTTTCCTGTAGCGTCGCGCCCCAGCACCAGCGGCACGTCCAGCAGCATCGCGCGCCTCAGCTTGTGCCTCCGCACCTGTTCGCTGCGCAGCGCGGGATACCAGAATCCCCACAGCATGTCGCTCGAGCGCGCGCTGCCTCGTGAATTTCCTGAATCACTCATTGTCGCGGCACATCGTAGTACACACTATGGCTACAGCAAAGCGGCGGCATTATCTGTTACTGCGACGGCTTTCTCGCCCGCGATTGCCAGCGATCCGACAGGAAACGCAACGCAGCTATTAACAGGATGAAGGCCGATGTTAGTTCTGCAGCGTAGAAAACGGGTATGAGGATGGCCCTTGGGCTCATGATGGTTACATTTTAACAGTTCCACCACCGCTGCCGCGCCAATTGCGACTGATAGCCCCACGTCAGTAATGAGGCCAACCGATCTTCCGCGCAGGCCCAAATCAGGCCGCCAACAAATGCTACGAGCAGACCGAGAAGCTCGACGCAAAGGCTCGAGATGCTCCAAATGTCGAACAGTGAGAATTTAGAGAGAAGCCTGTAGAGAGGGCCGATGAGTAAGTTGGCAACTATTCCGCAGGCTGCAATGCAAACACCAGACCGGATCACTCGTTTGCCAACGGAATCGAGCATAGCCAATCTTACGCCGACTGACTCCGACTGCTCTCGATATCTGACCGGAGCACAGCCTCCGGCTCAGCTGGGAACTGGTTCGTTGCTCGCCCGCACAGCTAGTTTGACTAGAGGGTAATTTGCCGCTATTCTTGTGCCAGTGATGACTGCAATGTTCGCCGCGTTCTATTAGCGATACCTCTCGACCCCGCCCGGGGCCGCGCTTCCGTGTAGCTGTATCCATTTTCCGATTTCCCGTTTCTATTTTCTGCATTCTCGAGGTATCGCCATGGCGAATTTGACGTTGTTCCAAAAACTCGAAAACATCGAGTCGAAGTATGAAGAGTTGACCCAGCAACTTTCCTCGCCCGAAGTCCACAACGATTCGGCGCGTTTCCAGAAGCTCGCCAAAACACACGCGGACATGGCGGAAATGGTGGCGAAATACCGCGAATGGAAAGAAATTGAAAAAGGCCTGCAGGGCACGAAGCAAATGCTGGTGGAAGCGGAAGACGCCGAATTGAAGCAGATGGCGCACGACGAAGAGCACGAGCTCGAGGCCCGCCGCGAAACCGTCGAGCGCGAGCTGAAATTCCTGATGCTTCCGAAAGATCCCAACGACGACAAAAACGTGATCCTGGAAATTCGCGCCGGCACCGGCGGCGACGAGGCTTCCCTTTTCGCGGGCGAACTTTTCCGCATGTATTCGCGTTACGCGGAATCGCAGAACTGGAAACTGGAAATTCTGGAAAGCTCGCCGTCGTCCATCGGCGGCATGAAGGACGTGGTCGCCGCGATCCAGGGCAACAAAGTGTATTCGAAACTGAAATATGAAAGCGGCGTGCATCGCGTGCAGCGCGTGCCGGCCACCGAGCAGCAAGGACGAATCCATACGTCCGCAGCCACGGTGGCAGTGCTGCCCGAGGCGGATGAAATTGACATCAAGATCGAGGCGAAGGATCTGCGCATTGACACGTTCTGCTCGTCAGGTCCGGGCGGACAATCCGTGAACACCACCTATTCGGCCGTGCGCATCACGCACATTCCCAGCGGCCTGGTGGTTTCACAGCAGGATGAAAAATCGCAAATCAAGAATCGCGCCAAGGCCATGCGCGTATTACGCGCGCGGCTGTATGAAATGGAGCAGAACAAGCAGCACGAAGCCATCGCGGCCGAGCGGCGCGACCAGATCAAAACCGGCGACCGGTCGGAAAAAATCCGCACCTACAATTTCCCGCAGAATCGCGTTTCGGACCATCGCATTGGCTTGACGCTACACCAGCTCGATCAAGTGATGGAAGGCAAGCTGGGACCGATCGTGGACGCGCTCTCAACGCATTACGAATCCGAGCGCCTGAAGCAGGAACTCGTCGAGGCGTAAGAGCAACTGAGGGTGGCATAGGCAATCCTGCCTGTGCGCATTTTTTCCGCAGCCGAAAGCGGTTGTGCTCCCAACCATCGTGGCAAATTCAAATCCAATGGACATACGCGCCGCGCTGAAAGAAGGAATGGCGCAACTGCGCGCGGCGCAGATTCCTTCGCACACGCTCGCCGCCGAGCTGTTGCTGATGCACGCCCTGGGACGCGATCGTGCTTGGATGTACAGCCATCCCGAAGAGTCGCTAGATCCAGCGGCCGCAGAGAAGTTTTTAGCGCTCATCGCACGACGCGCGGCGGGAGAGCCGGTGCAGTACCTCACCGGCAAACAGGAATTCTGGGGGCTGGAATTCGAAGTCACGCCCGCCGTGCTAATTCCCCGGCCGGAAACCGAGCATGTGATGGAAGTGGCACTGGCGCGCCTGGGCGAGCGTGGAATCAAAATTCACATGGACACTGGAGCGCCACGCGAAAAATTGCAAGTGGCCGATGTGGGGACAGGCTCCGGATGCCTAGCCGTCGCGCTCGCCTGGGAATTGCCGCACGCCGAAGTGTTCGCCACAGATATTTCCGCGCCGGCGCTCGAAGTTGCGCGCCGCAACGCCGCTCGCCACGGAGTCGCCGACCGCATTCATTTCGTGCAATGCGATCTGCTCAGCAGTCTTGAGAACACTGATCTGAGCAGCGTACGGACACGGCACACCGTGCCCGCGTCAGCACAAGGCGGATCAATGTTCGATCTAATCGTAAGCAACCCGCCATACATCGCACACAACGAAGCCGACCTATTGCAACGCGAAGTACGCGACCACGAACCGCACGCCGCCCTCTTCGGTGGACCCACGGGCGTCGAAATCTATCAACGGCTGATTGACCAGGCACGCGGCCTGCTGCGCGACCGCGGCATACTGGTCCTCGAATTAGGACACGATTCCGCGGAACACGTACGTCGAATTTTCGATGCGCAACCTGCGTGGACGAACGTTGCGATCACGATGGACCTGGCGGGCATCCCGCGCGTCCTCGTCGCAGAACGCGCGCGCTAATTTCCGCGAAACATTGTTTCGCACCCCGGGCGCGCAGTGATTTAAGCTGGGCCTTGCCGCCATGCCCAAGCTGGCACAATACCGCGCCAAACACGATGCGCCCCTCGCGATCGCGGCGGACGCCTCTGCCTCGATTCTGCACGTTGATATGGACGCGTTTTTCGTTTCGGTCGAACTGCTGGCGCGTCCGGAGTTGCGCGGCAAGGCAGTCATCGTGGGAGGCCAGCGCGATCAGCGCGGCGTCGTCACTTCTGCGAGCTACGAGGCGCGAAAATTCGGCGTTCATTCCGCGATGGCGTTGCGCACAGCCGCGCAACTGTGCCCGCACGCAATATTTCTCGATCGTCATCACGAACTCTACGGCCAATGGAGTAATCGCGTCGCCGCGATTCTGGGAAAATATTCGCCGATCGTGGAAATGGTTTCGATTGACGAAGCCTATCTCGACCTCGCCGGAACGGAACGCTTGCACGGGCCGCCACTCGCCGCGGCCCACAAACTTCTGCAGCAAATCACCGCGACGACCGGCCTGCCTTGCTCCGGCGGACTAGGCGCGACACGTCTGGTGGCGAAAATCGCAAGCGAGCAAGCCAAACCGCGGGGCTTGGCGTGGATTCCACCCGGCAGCGAAGCGGCATTTCTCGCACCGCTCGCCGTGCGGCGCATCCCCGGAATCGGCAGAGTCACGGACGGGGCCTTGCGAGGCCTGGGCATCGAAACCATCGCCCAATTGCAAAACGTTTCGCTCGAACGCCTGGAAGAGACTTTCGGACAATGGGGCACGGCGCTATTTCGCAAGGCGCGCGGCATTGATTCGTATGAATTTTTCGTGGACGCCGAACCGAAATCGCTCTCGCACAATCAGACGTTTGGCGAAGACACCCGTGATCGCGAGTTGCTGGAATCCACGCTCAGCTATCTGTGCCAGAAGGCAGCCAAGCGCCTGCGCGACGCCGCGCTGCACGCGCGCACCGTTACGCTTACCGTGCGTTTTGCGGATTTCACGACGATCACGCGCAGCCACACGCTGGCCGAGCCTTCCGACCTCGACACGGTGTTTCTCAAGGCCGTGCGCGAACTCTTTCAGCACGCCTGGAACGGGCAAGCCCTCCTTCGGTTGGTCGGTGTCGCGTTGACATCCTTCTCGGCGGGCTCAGCGCAATTCGATCTGCTCGATCCGGAACGCCGTGAAAAACTCGAACGACTGGCGCGAGCCACGGACCGGCTGCGCGACCGCTTCGGATTTTCCAAAGTACAGTTCGGCGGTTCGCTGCCAATTCGCGATGATTCCGAGTAAAAATCACGGCCAAACCGCGCAGTGCCACAACAGGCCGGACAAAACGCGCGCATCGAACAATCGCAATCGCCTTCTTGCCTTATAATCGCAGCTCGCATGTCCACCAATTCCCCGCACGCACAAGATGTGAAACAAGGTCTCGTTCCGCGCTTGCGCGCCTTCTGGGCGCGCTTGACCGAGGGCTTCCAGCTCGAGCAGCTGTGGGGACAATTCAAATCAGAAGCGCAGGCTGGCTACGTCCTCTATTCGAAGGACGTGGACTGGGAAGCCATCGGGCGCGAGAAATCGAAATTCAAGCGGATACTGCTGTCTGGCTGGGCGCTCTTTCAAGCCATCCTGATGAAGCTTTCGCCTGCGCGGCGAGTTCTTCTGGTTTTCGCACTCTTGCTCCTGGTTTTCCATCCGGACGTCCGCTGGGGAAACAACGAAGTCAATTTTGATTTTGTTGGGGTAGCCGCGCTGATTCTGTTCATGCTGCTAGCTCTGGAACTGGCCGACCGCGTCACCATGAAGCGCGATCTGGAAATCGCCCGCGAAATTCAGCAATGGCTGGTGCCCAGCGAACCGCCGCAGATTCCCGGCATGGACATCGCGTTTGCCACACGCCCGCAGAACACGGTGGCGGGCGATTACTACGACGCGTTCTTGCGGCCCGTGCCGGAGGCAGGCGCGAAAACGCCGTCTCTGTTGGTCGTTGTCGCCGACGTTGCGGGGAAGAGCGTGCCGGCGGCTCTGCTGATGGCGACATTTCAGTCAGGCCTGCGCGCGCTTTCCGCAACTCCTGCGACGCTCGATGAGATCGTCGCAGGCTTGGAGCGTTACGCTCGCGCGCACAGCTTGGAAGGCCGCCGCTTCACCACCGCGTTTATCGCGGAAATTGACCCGCAAACGCGCGCGATGCGCTACATCAATGCCGGGCATAACTACCCGATCCTCCGCCGCGCATCGGGGAGCATCGAGCGGCTGGAGACCGGCGGCCCTCCGTTTGGCGTGCCGCTCTTTACGGACAACGAGATTGCTTATGGCGTGGGCCGCGTGCAGCTGGAGCCCGGCGACTTGCTCTTCATTTTCACCGATGGCGTCGCCGAAGCGGTCAACGAAAAAGGCGAGGAGTTCGGCGAGCCGCGGATTGTGCCGGCGATTCTTTCCGTCCCTTCGGGAACTGCCGCGGCGGTTCTGAATCGCGTGATGGCCGATGTAAATACCTTCGTGGGTTACGCGCGGCAACATGATGACATCACCTCGCTGGTACTGCGGATTATGCCGTAAGCCGAGTTGTGATTCGCCTCCGCATTCCGCCCCTCGCGCGCCGCGCCGCAAATCTCAAAACTTCCAACGCAGGCGCGATTCCCTCATAATCGCCCCATGGACGCTCGCGCATTTGCGGAGCACATCTGCCGGACGTTGCGTTCCGCAGGCTACCAGGCCTATTTCGTGGGCGGGTGTGTGCGCGACATTCTGCTGCACCGCGAGCCCGCCGATTACGACGTTGCCACCGATGCGACCCCAGAGCGTGTGGAGCAACTATTTCCGAACAGCCTGATGGTCGGTGCGAAGTTCGGCGTCGTCGTGGTGGTGCAGGAATCAGAGCGAGCCGACGAGATAAAAGGCGCGCCGGCGACGGTGGAAGTGGCAACTTTTCGTTCGGACGTAGGCTACAGCGATGGTCGCCATCCCGACCAAGTAGTTTATGCATCGTCGCCGCAGGAAGACGTCCAGCGTCGCGACTTCACCATCAACGGCCTGTTGCTGGACCCAGAGACCAACGAAGTCCTCGACTTCGTCGGTGGACGTGATGATCTGCGCGCCGGAATCATTCGCGCCATTAGCTGCCCCGAGGAGCGTTTCCGCGAAGACAAATTGAGAATGCTTCGCGCCGTGCGCTTCGCCGCCCGATTTGGCTACGCCATCGAGCCGGAAACGCTGCGCGCGATTCAGATGCTTGCTTCGGAAATCGGCCAGGTTTCCGCGGAGCGTGTGCGCGATGAATTGACCAAGCTGCTCACAGAAGGCGCCGCGCGGCGCGGCTTTGAATTGCTGGATCAGACGCGCTTGCTGCCGGAATTTCTCCCCGAAATTTCGCGGATGAAAGGCGTGCAGCAGCCGCCGCAATTCCATCCCGAAGGCGACGTCTGGATTCACACGCTCTTGATGCTGGAAGGTCTGGCGCCGGGAACTTCACCAACTCTCGCGTGGGGCGTGCTATTGCACGACGTGGGTAAGCCTCCGACGTTTACGCCACCTTCTGGACCAAATGGCCGCATCCGTTTCGATCGTCACGTGGAAGTGGGCACGCGGATGGCCGAGGAAATCTGCGAACGCCTGCGCTTTTCGAATGACGATACGACGCAGATCGCGTCGCTGGTCGCCAATCACCTGCGGTTCAAGGACGTCCCGCAGATGCGGCGCTCGACCCTGAAGCGTTTCGTGCGGCTCGACCGTTTTACGAGCACATGGAGCTACACCGGCTGGATTGCTCCTCGAGCCACCGCAACCTGGAGAACTATGAGTTCATGCTCCGTTTCCTGGCCGAGACGCCCCCAGAGGACGTCCGTCCAATTAGGCTGCTAACTGGGAACGACCTCATTGGATTGGGATTCCGGCCGGGGCCGGAATTCAGGAAGATTCTGGATGCGGCCGAGGACGCCCAGCTGGAAGGTAGTATCGAGACTCACGACGACGCCCTGATATGGGTACGGAGGTATTATCAGGCGCCTTCATTCTAGTGTAATGGTATTATTATCAGCAGGATATGTGGGTACGATCGAATCAATAACCGATTTCGTCTGAAAGCTGAGTGTGGTATTATAAGGTTGCCTGCTAAGCTACAGCGAAACTTGTGGAAATCTTTTTCCGTCTTCCTGCATCTAACCTTCTTGGCAGCCGATTAGCTGCCTGATGGGTCAACTTGCTTTATAGGCCCAGGGAGAAAATAGTGACCAAGCCTAATAGAGTTATACCGCAAGAACTGCCTATTCTTCCGGTCCGTGACACAGTTCTGTTTCCGGGCGCCGTTCTGCCGCTGCCCGTAGGCCGCGAAAGTTCGCTCGCTTTGCTGAACTCGCTCGAAGGGACCGAGAAAATTCTAGGCGTGGTGGCGCAACTGGATCCTCGCGTGGAAGCGCCCACCGGCACCGACCTGCACAGCGTCGGCACTCTGGCGAAAGTTCACAAAATGGTGCGCATGCCCAACGGAAACGTAGTCGCGTTTCTGGAGGGGATTGAAAGAATCCGCGTGATGGAAGTGCTGGGATTCACGCCGTTCATCAAGGCGCGCGTGGAATCGCAGCCGGACCTGGAAGATCAACGCGACGCCGAATTGACCGCGCTCGAACGCAACGTGCAGGAGTTGTTCCGCGAAGTCGTCGCGCGTTCGCCGCAGCTTTCCGACGATCTGCAAACCGAAGTAATGGGTATCGATTCGCCGGGACGCCTGGCGGACTTCGTTACTTCCACGCTTCCTTCGCTCAGCACCATGATCCGCCAGGAATTGCTGGAAACTTTCAGCGTGCACAAGCGCCTGGAAGCGCTGATCAGCGAATTGACCAAGGAACGCGAAGTGCTGGATCTGCGCAACAAGATTCACGATCAGGTGCAAGAGCAAGTAAACCAGAGCCAGCGTGAATTCCTGCTGCGCGAACAGATGAAAGCAATTCAGAAGGAACTCGGCGAGTCCGACGACGGGCAAGCGGAAATTGATGAATTACGCAAGAAGGTCGAAGAGTCCGGCATGTCCGCGGAAGCCAAGAAAGAATGCGACCGCGAGCTGAAGCGCTTGGCGAAGATGACTCCGGCATCCGCCGAATACATGGTGGCGCGTACTTATCTGGAATGGATGACTTCGCTGCCCTGGAACAAGACTTCCGGGACCGAAGACATCAACATTCCCAACGCGCAGGCCATTCTGGACGAAGACCACTACGACCTGGTAAAAATCAAGGAACGTATTCTGGATTACCTGGCCGTGAAAAAATTGCAGCCGGGTATGAAGGGTCCGATCCTGTGCTTCATCGGGCCTCCGGGCGTCGGCAAGACCTCGCTCGGCAAATCCATCGCTCGCGCGCTAGGCCGCAAATTCGTACGCATCTCGCTGGGCGGAATGCACGACGAGGCGGAAATTCGCGGGCACCGCCGAACCTACATCGGCGCTTTGCCCGGTCAGATCATTCAGGGCATTCGCCGCGCCGAAACGATGGACCCTGTCCTGATGCTGGACGAGGTAGACAAGCTCGGCCGCGATTTCCGTGGCGATCCGTCGGCTGCGCTCATGGAAGTGCTCGACCCGGAACAGAACGCCACGTTCCGCGATCACTACCTGGACGTGCCGTTTGATCTCTCGAAGGTGCTCTTCATCGCGACGGCGAACTGGCTCGATCCGATTCCCGAGCCTTTGCGCGACCGCATGGAGATCATCGAGCTCTCCGGGTACACGGAAGAGGAAAAAGTCCACATCGCGAAGATGTTTCTGATCGCCCGCCAAGCGAAGGAGAACGGCCTGGCGCTGGGCGAGCAGATTGAATTCACCGATGAGGCTTTGCACGAACTCATCCGCCACTACACGCGGGAAGCCGGCGTGCGCAATCTGGAACGGGAAATTGGCACGCTGGTTCGCAAACAGGCGCGGCGTTTGGCGGAGGGCAACACGGACAAGCTGGTCGTTTCGCCCGAAGTGATTCGCGAGGTGCTAGGCATTCCCAAGGTGCATCTGGAAAAAGAAGTGGAAGAGCGGGTGCAAAAGCCAGGAGTTTCCGTCGGCTTGGTTTGGACTCCGGTAGGCGGAGACATCGTCTTCATCGAAGCGAGCAAGATGCGCGGCGGGAAGACGTTCACGATGACCGGGCATCTCGGTGACGTGATGCAGGAATCCATGCGAGCTGCGCTCACCTGGGTTCGTGCCAATACCGAGCGCTACGGTATTGATCCGGACTTCTTCCGCAAGCAAGACATCCACATTCACGTGCCGTCGGGCGCAGTGCCGAAAGACGGGCCGTCCGCGGGCGTAGCGATGGTCGCGGCACTGGTAAGCCTGCTGACGGGCAGGGCCGTTCGTCCGCGAGTGGCGATGACCGGAGAAATTTCTCTCTCCGGGATCGTTCTGCCCGTCGGCGGGATCAAGGAAAAAGTGCTGGGAGCCAAGCGCGCCGGAATTCGGGAAGTCATTCTGCCGTCGGAGAACGAGCCGAATGTGCAGGAAGATTTGCCCGAGGAAATGCTGGACGGCATGAAGGTGCACTTCGTACGGACAGCGGAACAGGCGCTCGAAATTGCTCTGGGCAAATTCGAGAAGGCCGTGCGGCCGGTAACAGGCGGGCCGCTCGGCGAAGACCGCCCGCCGCTTGCGGGACCGGTTCACTAACTCCCCAGAAAGCGATAAGAGACAGCGAGCGAAAGGCGTGGGAACATTGCTTCCCGGGCCTTTTCTTTTTCGCGCACGAAAAGCGTTTCCTCTTGCGGCGCGCGGCGCAATCGCGTACAGCTTGAAAGTTTCCAATGCCCTATCGCCCAAGAGAACTCGTGGTGCGCGCGCGCGAAGCCGCCGCGCGATTGCTGGCCACGCTCGACCACAATGAGATGGTCCCGCGTTTCCTGGATATGTACGCTGCGGAAAATCGCCGCCCGGGACGCGCCGATCAGCCTGCACATTACCGCGACCAACTCGAAACCATCCGCCGGGAGGCTCTTCTGGCTATGGTCCTGCGCGCGGAAGCGGCATTGCCTACCCGTTTGAAAGTGCGCGTGACGGTTCGCGAGACGAAGCGGCGGCTGAAACCGAAGAAAGGAAAAAAATCCGCAAAGGCCACGCGCTCAAAAAAGAAAAGTGCGCGAAAACCAGGAATGGACTTGGCGATTCCCTTACTCGATCTCTTTCGCGAGGAATTTTTCGTGGCGCTGGGCCAAGCGCTGCGTTGGACAGACGATGACGCGCAGGCTTTCTGGCACGACCTGGAATTGTACGAAAGTCTGGCGGCAAATGAGCCGCGACGCCCAGCAAGGCGCGCCATCGCCTCTGGACCTTTTGTGGACCGCACGGCGCTGCTGCTGGATCCTTCGCTGATGGAACAAGCCCGCCGCGCCGCCGGAAAGTTTCAGGTGGAACTGAACGCTTCCGCCGATCGCGTCCTTCGCGGCGTCTTCTCGCGCCGCCGCGCAAACTGATCCCGTTGCGTGTAGGGCAAGTCAATTGCGGAAGGTTATGCAACTCCCGCGGCGATTTTGCTATCCTCGCGCCCGTGCAGATCCTTTTTTACATTTTGGTTGTCGCGCAGATCGCCCTGGGCCTTTACTCACTTTGGGACGGCTTCGCGTGGTTCCAGATGGTGCGGCAACGCCTGGCCTCCCACGCGGGCTTCTACACGCCGGCGACGGCGCTGATCTGTCCTTGCAAGGGCAACGAGCGCGGACTGGAGGAAAATCTCCTGGCGCTGACGCGCTTCGATTATCCGAACTACGAAATATATTTCACGTTGGCAACCAGTCTCGATCCAGCATTGAAAGTAATCGAGCGCGTGAAGGCGGCGAGCCAGAAGCCCGTTCATATCGTCATCGCTGGACCGCCCGCCGACTGCGGAGAAAAGGTTTACAACCTGCAGCGCGCCGTCGAGGCCTTGCCGGCCGACAAATTCGAAACGCTGGCGTTTACGGATTCAGACGTGCGCCTGCCGCGCACCTGGCTGACCAAACTAATTGCGCCGCTCAACGACGGGCGCATCGGCGCCACCACTGCCTATCGCTGGATCATTCCCAGCGGGTCGGGGATGGAATCGCTGGCGAGCTGCTTTGCGTCCGCATGGAATGGCGCGGTCGCGACCATGCTCGGCAAACCCAGCGGAAATTTCTGCTGGGGAGGCGGCACGGCCATTCGTCGCAAGACATTTGACGATGTGAACGTGCTCGAGGCCTGGAAGGGTGCCGTGAGCGATGATTTCGCGATGACCTACGCGCTCGAACAGGCCGGAAAACCCATCATTTTTTGCCCGGAGTGTTTCGCCGCCACGCTGCATCCCTGGACCGCGGCGGAGTTGCTGGAATTCACGAATCGCCAGATCCTGATCACGCGCATCTATTCGCCGCGAAGGTGGCAGTTTGGAGCCGCCGCGCATTTAAGTTATTCGCTGACGCTGCTCTATGCGGTGTACGTGATCCTTTACAGCATGGTTGACGTGGACCCTTGGGGCCAGCTGCTGCTCCTCACTCTAGCGATTCCGTTGCTGGCGGCAATGAAGGGCGCGATGCGGACTATTGCGGTGAGCGAAGCGATTCCGGAGTCGAAAGCGAAACTGCAGGAATGGAGCTGGGTATGCCCGGTGCTCGCGCCGGTGGTGCCATTTTTATTTTCGTGGAATTTTGTTATGTCGCTGCTGACCAAAAGCATCCGCTGGCGCGGCATCCGCTATGAGCTGGTGACGCCGAATATGACGCGCATACTTAAGCGCTGACGCTCGGCGTCGTATCGGGCTGCGGCGCGAACGCCCGTTGAATTCGGCCCAAATAGTACCCTGTCGCGAACCCTGCCGGAATTGTCAGCCACCATCCTGCGCGCAGAACCGCGTCCGAGACCACGAACTGAAACAATAGCGCCGCATAATTCGCAGGCAGCACCAGCGCCGCGCGCCGGCTGCCAAATCCCAGCACCACCACCACCAGCGGAGCAAAAATTCCGCCGGCGACAGCCCAATGCATCGGCGTCTTGCATTTCAATGTCAACATGATCCGGCGCAGCAACAGCCCAAAGAGCAGCGCAGTCGGCGCGCCGAACAAATATCCGTAAACGATCAATGTCAGAAAGCCTTCGGTCGCTTCGCGCATCAAGTCCTGCGACGGCGTGAGGATCATGTTCTGGCACCATACCGCCAGCACCATGAAGAAGCAGCCCAGCGCCCAAGCCGCCAGGTAATAAATCAAGCTACCGCGGCGCGTCATATTCGCCGCTGAATGTTCGGAAAATCGAGCCAGACTTTCACGCCGCAGAAGTGCGAACCTTCCGTGCAGATGGGCGTGGAAATTCCGGCGCGAAGATGGCAGGGAGGCCCGATATAGCGCGCGAGTTCAGGAAATATCGCGCGAACCTGTTCAACCTCTTCGATGGAGGATTGATAGATCTCTTCTTGAGCGTTGAAGCAGGTGCGCATGGTCCATTTGTGCAGCAAGTGCAGCAACGATCCGGATTCCACCAAGCGAATCGCTTTGGCATTCGGCAGCAGGTACAGCGCAAATTCCGCCGCCACTCCGCGGTCGAGCAATTCGTTTTTCGCGGCCCAGGCTTCTTCCATCGCCGCCTGATAAATTTCCAGCGCGCGCGGATTGTCGCGGATGAGCATGGGCGTGATGTAGTCCGGCGAGCGTGTGTCCGCCAGCGTCAGCAGCGGCCGCGAGCCGGGCACCATGCGGTGCCGCTGGTCCTGACTATCGGCGGTGTGGCTGATTTTTTTTGCGAAGGTGAAGTTCGCATGTTGCAGCGGCCGCATCAGCGGCGCGTGTACGCCAATATTTAGAGTCTCGCGACGGTAAGGATTGCGCGCCGGATTCAACATGCGGTCGAGTGCTTCCGCATCCGGACGTTCCGCGGCCGTCAGGCCCACGACGGCCCGATAGGCGTCCGCCATCACAGCCAGCGCTCCCGCCGAATAATCCACCAGCTTGGACGTACGCCCCGCAAGCTTTGCGTCAAATTCGCGCGCAAAGGCCTCACCGTTTCGCGCCGTATCGTGCCATTCCGGCGGCGCATCCATCGGCTCATTGTCGAAGCGATCGAAGAACTGGGGATCCACATCGCGGACACGCGCGACCATTTCGCCGATTACATGGCGCGCTTCGCTGGGCGTATCGCTGACTGCCTGCATGCGATACAACCGGTGCAGCACGATGCCCGAAATCGTGTGCACCATGGTAGTGAACGCCGCCACCGGCAAAACGTAGCGCGCCACTTCGATGGCGCGTTTTTCGGATTGCCGCGCCACTTTCTGCACGCGCTTCGGATGAGACATCGAGCTGATATGCCAGATATCCCCGAGAATCTCGCGGGCCGTCGGCTCCAGCAAGAGCGTCAGGTCGCTATAGTGTTCCCAGGCGCGCGCCACTGCCTTTTCATAAATCGCGCGCTCTGCCGCGCCGAATGCGCGGCCGTCGCCCGGAACGTAAGCCTGCGCGCGATCCAGACGAACGTAGCGCTGGCTCTGCTGCTCCGAATTGTAAAAAGGATGCGCGTGCAGGAAGGACCACACAAATTGCCGGCTGATATTTTCCAGGCCAAATTCGAAATGCGCGTGTTGGTAAACCGTGTGATGCCCGCCAAAATAAGTTGCCGAACCGATCATCACCCGCTGCTTGTCCGTGACTTCCTCCGGCACGATCAGCCGCGGCGAATAGCAGGTGCGCGCCGCCGCTATCGCCGAATCAAAGGCGTGCGCGAAATAATTACGCAGAGTAACGCGGGGCGCCGCCGTTTCCACTTGCGAACCGAGCGGAGCATCGGATGAATGGGACAAATGCGTGGCCATTTCTACGCGGCATTGTACACCGCACGGATGGGTTTTACGGCAGCAGAACAGCACCGCGCAAAAAAATAGGCCTCGAGTCGTAAACCCGCGGCCTATTGGATTTTTGTTTTAGCGCCGGAATCAGCTCGTTACTTCTTCATCGCCGCCGCTTTATCGGCGTACTTCTTCGTGAAGCGCTCCACGCGGCCGGCGGTATCAACCAACTTCTGCTTGCCGGTGAAAAACGGATGGCAGTTCGAGCAAATTTCCACGCGGATCATTTGGCCTTTGAACGTGGAACGCGTGTCAAACGTGTTGCCGCAGGCGCAGTGCACCTTCACGACGTGATAATCGGGATGGATTCCTTCTTTCATGTTGCTCCTGTCGGCCAGCCGGTCTGCGCGACTTCTCGAAACGAGGCTGCACAGTCGCGTCGCTAGGCTAGCGGGAAACTTCGATTATACGGCAGGCGCAGCGATTTGCCAAATGCATGGTGCGATCGCGGTTTGCGAGGTCAAACCGCGCGGCTAGGACACGAACGCGCAGCCCACTCGCGCGCGGCCGCCCTCTACTTGTTGCGAATTAGTCTTGCGCAGCACCACCCGGACGGGCGGCAAAATCGGCACGTGCAGGACCGCGTGGAATTGGGTGGGAACGTCTTCCGGATTATCCAGTAGCAGCGCCACGCCGCCATAGCTCAGATCCAACACTGCCGCCGTCTTCTGATTCACGTCGGTCAGGATCGCGTAGGCCTTGGTACCGGCCAGCGAGACGCGCTCCCATTTGCGAGCCTCCGCGTACGGAGCGGTGGGGCGGGGAGGTTCCGCCTGCGTCTGAAACGGCGTCGGCGAGGGTGGGGCCTCGGTTTTCATGGTCGGCGTCACGATGGGTGGACGAACCGGTTGAGGCGCTGCGGGAGCCTGGCGCTGTGTCGGCGCGGCGGGAACTTCGCGCGGTGCTTGCGTCTCCAGCGGAATCACTCGCGATCCCGCGCGTCCGGAATTTTTAAGCTGATAGAGCCGTTGGTCTGCCAGGTTCATCAGCGCGCTCTTCGTTTCTCCGTCGTGCGGATGCACGGCGACACCGAAATCCAGCGTGACGCCAATGTCCATTTTCAGAGGCTGGATGTCGATTTCGTATTGGCTGCGGATGCGGCGGCACAGCGTGATGGCCTGTTCGGGGTCGGTCTGCGGTAGAAGCAGCGCAAATTCATCTCCGCCGATGCGGAAAGCGAAATCCGACGCGCGCATCGTTTTTTGCAAGGTCGTGGCGGCGAGTTGCAGCACCTGATCGCCCTGCAAATGGCCGTGACGATCATTCACTTCCTTCAGCTTGTGCAGATCCAGGATTACGATCGCCAATTGATGACCGTAGCGTTTCGCGCGATTTAATTCCTTGTCGCAGTATTCGTCGAAGAGCCGGCGGTTGTAGAGACCGGTGAGCGAGTCGGTGGCGGCATTGATTTGCAGTTTCTTGAATTCGTCGTACTCCATCAGGATTGGAACGCGCAGAAAATTCGTCGAGGCCAGCACGTCCACCAGTGCCGTTTTCAGTGAAACGCGCTTGCCGAGATTTTCGGCGAGTTCCCGCCGGCGCAGTAGGATGCGCTCCCAATAGTCATTGCTTTGCGCGTCGGTGAAATCAATTTGCGCGATGGTGCGGAAGAATTGTCTTAGAAATTGTCCGCGAACCGATTCGTCGAGCCCGTCCAGAGTCTCCACCAGGAGATCCAGGAACGAGTCTTCGGCCGAGGGCTGCGGCTGAGAAGCATCGCCGGGCTGAGGCATCAATGGGTTCCGCAATAGTTTTGGTGTTCCCTGTGAACAGGGACACTGCGGGGGCAGAAAAGTACTAGCACGAGAAAGCCCAATCCCAGAGGGGGCCGGGGGCCGAAACCGAGCCTACAAGTTTCTGTAAACAATTAGGTTACGCACGCGAAGCACTTCGCGGTGGGAGAAGTAATGCCGAACAGCAAAGTGGGTGGCAAAACGATTCCACTTTTCGCCTGTCGCCCACCCGCGCAATCGTTTCGAACTGAGGAGAGGCCTAGCCGATCGGCTTCAGGAACTCCACTCCGACCAGGTGCACGTCCCCGGCTTCCTGCTGACGCTTTACTCTGGCTTGGATCGGAGGCATCCCAGCAGGAACCAAAGCCGAAGAAGTGATGGAGGGGGCAGGAATGGTCAGCGTCACGACTTCACTCACTACGAGCGGTCGAGGACATGTAATAAACGCCCCTAGGGCGCTGATATCAAGAGTCTTAGCAAGCTCTAAGAATTGCTCTCCGTGCGCATCCTTGCCGCGCACGAACAGCGGCACTTGCAGGTTTATGCGCTGAAATCTGCGACGTTCGTCGTATAGCGGCGACAATCCCGCTCGATGTTGAATTACGCCTTCACGGATGGCCATTGGTACCCCAGTTTTAGTACTGGTTCTTTGAATCGCAATTTGAATGCAAGTGTGCGAGCGAACTCTATTTTATATAACACGTGTGCTAGCAATACCTTATAAAGTGTTTCCGTTGACACGGTCATATGACTGTCAGTCGGATGGGTAAATTAACTCCCTAACATTTCCAACATTGTGCAAAGTAGGACGCATTTACCATTGACACTATTTGGGGCCTTTGCGAGCATAAACATCCACAACCTCGTCCCTGGTAATACTGACCGGTGCGTGAAGGTGGTGTGTTTGCACCCATTTCGCGCCTGTCCCGGGAGAGCAATTTGCCGAAAAGCGCCACAGCCGAACAGCAAGCGAATAACCAGCAGGTGCTACAGCTGATTTCCAGCCTTTTAGATGCTTTTGACCGCCCTTTGGTCGTCACGGACCGCTCTGGAAAGATTCTGTTCACGAATTTTCACGCGCAAGAGCGATTGAACGAGAAGGGCTTGAACGCTAAGCCAGATTTGAATTTGTTCGTGGATATCCTGCATACCGATCGCCAGGAGATTCTCAAGCAGCTCGAAGCAGGCGAACAAGAACTCAATATGCCCATCGATTTCGCGATCGAGGTCCAACACGCGCGCGTTCGTTGGCTGCCGGAACCCGACTGGCTGGTCACTTACCTCGAACCGGCTCCGGCGGAGGCGCCAGCGGACGAAGCCGAAATGCGGCAGACCGTTCAGGAATTGATGCAAGAACGCGAGATTACTTACCGAAACTTGCTGGCCGCCTATCTTCGATTGCAGGAAGTCAACCGCCAGAAAACAGTTTTCCTGGCGTCGGCCGCGCATGAGTTAAAGACGCCGCTCGCGGTGATGAAGGGCTACTACGATCTTCTGTTGACGGGCTCGCTTGGAAAACTCGATGATCGCCAGAGAGATATCCTCCTGGAATCCAAAGAAAGCTGCGATCGCTTGATCCGGCTTGTTTCCATGTTCCTGAATTACTCGGCGCTGGAAAGCGGCAAATTGATTCTGCAGCTCAGGGAAAACGATCTGCGCGACTGCATTAAAGATCTCACTTGCCGCTGGCAGGATGCCTTTCAGCGCGCCAAGGTCCGCCTCGACATTCAGATTCATCCCGAGCTGGGACCTTTCAAGTTCGATTACCAAAAAGTGCAGCAGTGCGTGGCAAATTTTCTGGACAACGCTCTGAAGCATACTCCAGCGCAAGGCTGCGTAACTTTGATTGCGGAACCGCACTTCTGGGAACGGCGCATTTCTGAAGCAGCGCCTTCCTCCGACCGCCGCCGCGGCGGTCGCAACCGTCCCAACAGCGTGCTGGTCGCCGTATCGGACACCGGTAGCGGGATCGCCGCGGAGTTTCACCAGGAGATTTTCGAGGAGTTCGTCCGCGTTGACCCGTCGTCTTCGGGCATGGGCTTGGGCTTGGCCATCACCAAGCGCTTGATCCAGGCGCATCGCGGTAAAGTTTGGGTGGATAGCGTGGTTGGACACGGAAGCTCTTTCTCATTTCTTCTTCCGACGAACGCAGAATAAGATAGTGACTGAACCGAAGCCGCACTTTTCGGCTCCTTAGGAAAAACGATGGCTGACAAAGAAAATATTCTTGTCGTAGACGACGAACCCAGCATTCGAAAGTATCTTCAAACGCTTCTGGAAGTGGATGGGTACGGCGTCGAGGCTGTCTCCAGCGGCAAAGACGCGCTCGAGCGCATCGGCACCGGCGAGCGCCCTGATTACATTGTTCTGGACGTGCTGATGCCGGAGATGGATGGGCTCGAGACGCTGCGTCAGTTGATGCAGATCGACCGCACCCTCAACGTAATCATGCTTTCGTGCTCGAACGAAGTTACCACCGTCGTCGAGGCCATTCGCATCGGCGCGCTCGACTATCTGACCAAGCCGTTTGAAAAGCCGGAATTGGATGCGGCGTTTTTGAAATGCCGTCAGAAGAAGGAGCTGCGCTCGGAGAACAAATCGCTCCGCGAATACTGCGAAGCGCTCACCGAGGACCTCTCTTTTCTGGCCGCCAGCCCGCAAATGCTGAAGATCCGCCAGCAGGTTTTGCAGATCGCCCCCGTGGACGTTCCCGTTTTCATCAGCGGTGAAAGCGGAGTCGGCAAGGAAGTCATCGCGCGAATGATTCATCTTCGTTCGACGCGCCGCGTGCAACCCTTCGTCAAAGTGAATTGCGCGGCGTTGCCGGGCGAGTTGCTGGAATCCGAACTCTTTGGCTACGAGCAAGGCGCTTTCACCGGAGCGGTCCGCGCCAAGCCCGGCAAATTCGAACTGGCGAACAAGGGCACGATCTTCCTGGATGAAATCGCGGAAATGAGCCCGCACCTTCAGGCGAAACTTCTGCACGTCCTGCAAGACGGCCAGTTCTCTCGTCTCGGCGCTCGCGCCGTGGTGAATGTGGATGTGCGAGTTCTCGCGGCCACCAACGTGGACGTGAAGGATGCCATGCGCTCCGGCCGCTTCCGCGAAGACCTCTATTACCGCCTGAACGTGCTTTCCATTCACATTCCGCCGCTGCGTGAACGGACCACCGAAATTCCCCTGCTCTTCCGCCATTTTCTGGCGAAGTACAGCGAGAAGTATGCGAAGCCCGCGCCCGATCCTTCCAAGCATTTGCTCGAAGCCGCGCTGCGCTACCCGTGGCCCGGCAATTTGCGCGAACTAGAAAACTTCGTGAAGCGCTACGTAATTTTGGAAGATGACGAAGGCAGTTTCCGCGAGCTGCTGGAAATGACCGGCCAGCAACACCGCACGGCTCCGCGCGAAGAAACGCCTCCGCCCAGGGAACAGGGGCTGAAGGCTCTGGTTCGCGGATTGAAAGACGAAGCGGAGATGGAAGCCATCGCTGACGCACTGGAGAAAACAAATTGGTGCCGCAAAGACGCGGCGAAAATGCTGGGCATCAGCTACAAGGCGCTGCTGTACAAGATGCGGCAATTCAATCTTGATTCCGGCCGTGGCGCGCGGTCGGCGGCGGCAAAGGCTGCGCGAGAAGCGGCCGCGAAGGAAGCGACGGCGAAAGAATCGGAAGCGAAAGACGCTGCGGTGAAAGAATCTGCACCGGCAATTCGCGGCTCATAGTTCCACGAATGTGAATTGACGAAATAATTAAATGACTGCCGGTCGCGCGCTGGAAATTGGCGAGGTTCGGCAGTCGTTTTTTTTGCGCCTGTGTCTCAAAATACGACACGTAGTACTCAAACGTACTAGTCCCACTACTGCTGCAAAGAGTTGCATATCTAGAGCACATTGAGCGAAATAGCACTACCCTTGTACCCTCGGCATGGTCTAGTATTCGCTCCGAAATGGGGCATGGGCGATGCTCCTCAGGGGAGGAGCGGTTTTGAACCTCCCGATCTGAAACTCATATCAACGCTTGTCGCTGTTTTCAAAGGGTTTGCCACTTGCTGCGGGCTAAGCTGTAGCCGAGAGTGCAGGAAGTAGCTCAGCTGGACGCGCGCGGCTGCATTTTGAAGAGTCCGTTGCCTTTGGAAGAGCGATTGCTGCTTCAAGATACGGGGAAGTGTTGCACTTCAATCTTGGCATGGAGGATCAGTGGGGATGACGGAGCGTCGCATGGCACGCCGGTACGACTTGTCGCTACCGGTAAACGTTCGCCTGCCGATCAATCGAGAGCCGGGTACGCATAACGGTCAGACACGCGATATCTCGACGCGCGGCGTTTACTTTATGATGCAGAAAGATCTCGCTCCCGGCACCGAAGTTGATTTCACGCTCACTTTGCCGGCGGAAATTACACGCGGTACCGAAGTCTTCGTGCGCGCTCACGGACGGGTGGTTCGCGTGGACAAGCAGGACGACGAGGCGCGTGAAACGATCGGTGTCGCGGCCGTCATCGAACGCTACGATATTATTCGCGGAGAAGCTTCGCCCATTTAGGATTTTTCTCTTCTGCACGAGCAAAGCTGTTCGTCTGGTTTCGTTCTCCATGGTATTTGTCTCAGATTCAGAATCGCGAGTCCGGGTGCGCACCGTAAGGGCGCGCACCCCAGCATTTCACTCCGTTCTCCCACACGCGTCTAATATCAGTTGCATTCTTCGCTTGTATCGCCCTACCATCCGCTTCAGCCCAGCCGCCAGGAGGGTCCCATGAAGGTTGCGGACTTGATTGCTTCCCGCCGCGATGTCTATTTCATTGCTGAAGACACCACCGTGCACGATGCGGCTCGCTACCTGCGCGACAAACAGGTGCGCGCCGTCGGCGTGTGCGATCAACACGGCGTGCTCTTGGGAGTCGTATCGCAAAGTGACGTCTCCGATAAGGTCGCAGCCGAAAACAAGTGCCCGGCCTGGATGCGCGTCTCGGAAATCATGACGCGGCAACTCGTGAGCGCGACGCCGGATACGTCCCTTGAAGACTGTTTGCGGCTCATGGAAGAGCACGGGATCTATCACCTGGTGGTACTGGACCATGCCAAGGGCTTTCGCGGCATGATTTCCGTGACCGACCTGCTGCAGCTGTTTGCGTCGGACCAAAAGGCCCGCGCGGACATGCTGGAGTCAATGATCTTCCCACAACGCTGAGGCGTAAAGGCTTCAGTCGAACCGCCTCGTTGTGCGCGTCACGGTCTCCCGATGCGCTCCGGCGGCAAACCATTCTGGGAATTCAGCCGCATCGCTGGTCGGGCCAGCTAGGAAGACCAGTTCCCGAAAGTGCCTAGCATTTTCTGACGACAGTACTATTTTCCACTGTTACTTGGGCGTCTGGTACTAGGGCGTCAGACTCTCCCATTCGAGCTATCTTCCTAAGAAACAATCAATTACAGAAATTCGCGCTTTCCTATTTGCGAGCTCCACGTACCAGCGCTTTTCACACGTTTGGCGGTCGGTGTGCAATATTCCTGTCGGGGGCGCGGCATAAGCCCTACTCAAACTCACTGGACACTAATGGCATCCGCCGCTGAAGCAAAGCTCGTACCGTTTACCCAAACAGCCGAACTACCCCCTGCGCACATCTATTTTGGCCCCTCGGAGGCTATGCAAGCCGTCCGGCAGCGCGTCGAACGCGCCTCTGGGCTGAACGTACCCATTCTTGTTCTGGGTGAAAGCGGCACCGGCAAGGAAGTTCTGGCCCGCTTTATCCATGAACGCTCCCCTTGGAATCAGGGCCCATTCGTCAAAGTGAATTGTCCGGCGATTCCGGCTACCCTGATCGAAAGCGAGCTATTTGGGTTTCAGAAAGGTGCATTTACTGGCGCGCACGCCGCGAAACCCGGCCGCATGGAACTGGCGCAAGGCGGAACGCTCTTCCTCGACGAAATTGCGGAGATCGATTCCAGCTTGCAGGCGAAGTTGCTGCACGTCCTGCAGGATGGTCATTTCACGCGCATCGGTGACCACGAGGAAAGGCGCATGGACGCGCGCGTCATCTGCGCCACCAACCGCTTGCTGCACCAGGAAATCGCACGCGGCGGCTTTCGCGCTGATCTTTTTTACCGCATCAACGTGATCACTATTACGCTGCCGTCCCTGCGCAACCGTCGCGCCGACATTCCGTACCTCGTTGATTATCTGCGGCAACTTTTCAACCGGCGTTTCCAGCGCGAGGCCGCGCCGGTCTCCCGAGAGGCATTGCAGTTGCTGCAACAGCGCGAGTGGCCCGGAAATATTCGCGAGCTTGAAAATTGCATGGCGCGCTACGTGATCCTCGGCTCGGAGGAAGCTTTCCATAGCGACCGCGATCCTTCCACGGAAAAGAAACCGCTGCATATATCCTACGAGATGAACGAAGAAGGGAACATTCCGCTCAAGCACATCGCGCAGCAGGTTACTCGGCGCATGGAGCACGACGTCATATTGAAAGTCTTGCGGGCCAACCATTGGAATCGCCGCAGAACCGCAGAAGTGCTGAAAATCAGTTACCGCGCGCTGCTCTATAAGGTGCGCCAGGCCGGCCTCCCGGCAAAGCGGCCGGCGCGCAGGATTGACCCATCCGGCGGCGAACTCTCCGAATCGTCTTAGAACGTCTACTCTGCAGTCTTGCCTGCTAAATCCGCAGCTGTAAGAGGGTTTGCCGTAGTTTCCTTGCCGGATTGCAGCCCCGCCCCCTCATGAAACCTCGACTTGGCACGGCTTGAAATTCACGCCGCGCGCACCCGTGTCTGGTATGAAATCCGCTTCTCCATCTTTCTTGCCCCTGCGGGCCAATTCCGCTAGCCTTAGCTACGATGGTTAAGGCGACCGCAAACTCCAAATTATTAAAGGTCTGCATTCTTTCCCCGCACCCGATGGTGCTGGAGGAATTCCGCCGCTTGCTCGCGGATTCCAGCTTTCAGCTGGTGATCCGGCAACTCGACTCCATGCTCGCGCCGGACCTGCGCAACCTGGAAGTGCCGCGGGCTTCGGTCTATGTGATTGACGCGCACGCGGCGCGGCAAGCTACCGGCGCATTGCTCGGCAATATCCTAGATCATAATGCGGCCGCTCGTCTGCTGGTGGTGGGCGACAATCTGAAGGAAGCTGATAGCTATACGCTGCTCCGCCAGGGCGTGAAGGGTATTCTGAATTACAAGGAAGCTCGCGAACAGCTTCCGCGCGCGCTGCCGCTGGTTGCTTCCGGTGGTTTCTGGGTGCCGCGCGAAGTTTTGTCGCGCTTTGTGGACTCGATTTTGAGCACCACTCAGGGACGCCGTTTGCGCGGAGATTCCCCTGCGGAATTAAGCCGCCGCGAACAGGAAGTGCTGGCCGGGCTGCTGGAAAATTTGGCCAATAAGGAAGTCGCGGACCGTTTGCACATTTCCGAACGCACCGTGAAGTTCCACGTTTCAAACTTGCTGGCTAAATTCGGTGTTCGCCGCCGCGCGGATTTGATCCTGCTGTGCTACCAGCGGCGCGGCGCCGGAGTGTAATTTAGCAGTTCGATACGCCCGTCTTCGCTCTGCTGGTTGTGACTCCCGCTTAGTTACGCTGCTATAATCTTTCTCCTGCATCCTCCTTGTGAGGAGTCTGCGCGCAATTCATGGCTACATTCTCTCTGGAAAATTTTGGCTGTCGCGCCACGGAAGCAGATGCCGCGGCGATGCGCCGCGCTCTGCGCAGCGCCGGATGGACGATGCTCGATCAGCACGTCTCGGCTGACGTGGTGGTGCTCAATACCTGCACCGTAACCTCCGCGGCCGATTCGCAGGCGCGGGACGTCGTGCGCAAAATCCATAGCGCGAATCCCGCCGCGCGCATCCTGGTCACTGGTTGTTATGCTCAGCGCGCGCCGCAAGACCTCGCGCAGCTTCCCGGTGTTTCCTGGGTAGTCGGAAATTCTCATCAGACCGAAATTCCCCGGCTGCTTCGAGAATCGTTCGCGCCAGACGCAGACACAGCGGAAGCCAGCGGCTCTGTCGCGAATTGTTCCAGCGAATCCTTCGGCGACGCGCCCGCGCGAGATTTCGTTCCGCTCGCGACCCTCGACACCGAACCCATGTCACTCGCCCGCGGGCCGGCCAAAATCCTCACCGGAGACATTTTCGCGCAGACGTCCATGCAGGTCAGTCCCCTAGAAGGCGTGCCACCTGATCGCACCAGGCCCATCTTGAAAATTCAAGATGGCTGCAACAATCGCTGCTCGTACTGCGTCATTCCGTTTGTTCGCGGGCGCAGCCGGAGTTTGCCGCCAAACGAAGTGCTGGAAGAAACGCGGAAACTGGTTGCCGCAGGCGCGAAAGAAATCGTTCTCAGTGGAATCAATCTTGGTTCTTACGGACGCGATCTGACGCCGCGTGTGGAGTTGGCCGTTTTGGTGCGTCGCATTCTGAATGAAACGGCGCTGGAGCAGCTGCGCTTCAGCTCCATCGAGCCGCAGGACGTCACCGAAGATTTCGTCGCGCTCGTCGCAGCGTCTCCGCGCATCGCGCCCCATTTTCACGTGCCGCTGCAGTCGGGATCAGACGGTATTCTCCGCGCCATGCATCGTTGGTATCGCACAGCGCACTATGCGGAACGCATCCAGCTGATTCGCAGTGCGCTGCCGGACGCGGCCATCGGCGCGGATGTAATCGCCGGCTTCCCGGGTGAAACCGACGAAGATTTCGCTGCCACTTTCGATTTCATCGCGCGCCTGCCGTTCACCTACTTGCACGTGTTTTCGTTTTCCGCGCGCCCCGGCACGAAAGCCGCCGATCTTGGCGCACTGGTTTCGCCGGCGGTCACTCGCGACCGTGCCCGTGCGTTGCGCGCGCTCGGCCAGCAGAAGGCTGCGGCCTTCCGCGAGCTTCATGCAGGACGAAATGTGCGCGCCCTGACCCTGGCGCGCGGTGGCGACACCTGGACGGAAGCTTTGACCGGCAATTATTTGAAAGTACGTGTGGAAGGCCGTCGGCCCGCGAACCAATGGTGCGAAGCTCGCATCAGCCCTGCGCGGGAAGCGGTGGAACGCGAGGAAGAGTTCAGTTCTCGAAGATAACTTCGGCCAGCGCGAGATTTCCGCTGTGCGTAATCGTAAGCGAGATGCTTTTCACTCCCAGCCGCTTGGCGAATTCACCCGCCACTCCGTGCAGCCGCAGGGACGGTTTGCCGCTCGGTTCACGCGCTACTTCTATATCCCGCCAGCGGATGCCGAACCGCCAGCCCGTACCCAGCGCCTTCATTGCTGCTTCTTTGGCCGCAAAACGCCCCGCGTAGCGCTCGAATTTGCCGCGAAAACTCTCGCAGTATGCAACCTCCGCCGGAGTGTACAAGCGTTCCAGAATGGGCGAGCCGTGCCGCGTCAGCGCTGCTTCGATCCGGTCAATCTCCGCGATGTCCAATCCCAGGCCGACGATCACATGCGCCTCGCTTCCGAATCGTGCGATAGAATGCAAACTCCGCGTCGCGGTGCGATTATACCTAGATTGAATGCGCGCGGCGACTTCGCTTGAGGCGCGAACAAACGAATATGCCCACTCGGCTTGAAAAGAAAAAAGCGCCGCCGCGAAAAGTCAGGGCGAAGGCTCTGAAGTATCCACCACAGTGGAAGTTGCGCGGGCGCGGCTGCCTGCAGATCCTCGAATCGCTGTCGCTCGTCCGCTTGAACTGGCTCACGCACGGTTTCAGCACGCGTCCCGGTGGAGCTAGCGAACTGGTCCCGAATCGAAACGGTCCGTGCGCCCGGAAACAAAGTGTTGCGGAAAAAGTCCTGAACCTGGGATTCACGGACTGGGATGCGCGCGACCGCGTCCTGCAAAATCGCGCGAAATTCTTCGCAGCGCTCGGCGCCAGCAAAATGCGCGTAGTTGCCTTGCGCCAAATTCACTCCGATATCGTGCACGTAGTGAGCGCAGCGGAAAGTCCCCGGGGCGAACAAGCGCTGCAAGGCGACGCCCTGATCACTCGCGAACCGGGCGTCCTGCTGGCCATTCAAACTGCGGACTGCATTCCCATCCTGCTTGCCGATACCAGGCAGCGCTCCGTCGCCGCGATTCACTCTGGCTGGCGCGGCACAGCGCAGCGCATAGCCGAAAAAACTCTGGGCCGCATGCGAATGGAATTTGGCACGCGCCCGCAGGACGTGCTCGCCGCGCTGGGCCCGGGCATTGGCGGTTGCTGCTACGAAGTGGGCCACGAAGTAGTGAAGGAATTCACCGCAAAATTTCCTAACGCCCGCGAATGGTTCACCGGCCCATTCGACACGCTCGAAAATGGCGACAACGACCCCAACTGGCTGCCGTGGCTTACCATGCGTCCGCCTGGACATGCGCCGCCCGCTCCGCGCGCCCATCTCGATTTGATCGCGGCAAACCGCGCGATTCTTGCCGGCGCGGGGATCGCACCCGGAAACATTTTCTCATCCGGCTTCTGCACCGCATGCCGCGGCGATCTTTTCTTCAGTTACCGCCGCGAACACTCGACGGGCCGTCTGATGGCCGCGATCGGCATTCGCAAATGATTTAGGACCAGCTCGACGAACCAGGGGATTATTGCGCGGGAGAAATCTGCTCGAATGGTGATGCCGCAGCCGGCGGCGCAGCCGATTCCAACAGCGCCAGCTGCCCGCAAGCAGCCATCACATCCTGCCCGCGCGAGTAACGCACAAACGCGCGCACGCCTTCGTCCTCAAGAATACGGCGAAATTCTTCAATCCCCGCCGCATCGGGTTTCTGGTAAGGCAGCTCGCCCGGATTCCACGGAATCAAATTCACTTTCGCGCGCAAATTCGCCAGCAATTTCGCCACCCGCCGCGCATCTTCCGGCGCATCGTTGAATCCGCCCAGCAGCACGTATTCAAACGTCAAGTGTTCCCACGGCCGCAGCGGATACCGCACGCAAGCCTCCAGCAAATCTTCGATCGGATACTTGCGATTGATCGGCATGATTTTGTTGCGCTGCTCGTTCGAGGATGCATTCAGCGAAATCGCCAGCTTCGGCCGCACCTTCTCGCCGCCCAGCCGCTCGATGCCCGGAATAACTCCGCTGGTGGAAAGCGTCGTGTGCTTCGGCGTGATCGCCATACCGTTTGGGTCGAGCAGGATTCGCAGCGCCGCCGTCACCGGCTCGTAATTCAACAAGGGCTCGCCCTGGCCCATGAGCACGACGTTCGTCTGCGGTTTTAGGCGGGCGCGATTTTCTTCCAACGCGATCAGCACTTGCCCGATAATTTCCGCCGCGGAGAGATTGCGGATCAGCCCCAGCGTCGCTGTCAGGCAAAAATGGCAATCCACGGCGCAGCCTGCTTGCGTCGAGATGCAAATCGTCTGGCGGTTTTCTTCCGGCATGAAAACCGCTTCGACCGTCGCGGGCTTCGCGGCCTTCACCTCGGCGCTCGCATCCGCCGCCGGCAGCGCCAGAACATAACGCACCGTGCCATCGCCCGACCGGTAACGCTTGACGATCTGCGGCAGCGCAATCACAGTCTCCCGCGCCAGTAGCTCGCGTAGCGCCACGGGCAGATTACTCATGTTCGCGACGTCAAATCGCCGCTCAGCGTAAAGCGCCCGGTAAATCTGCGCCCCGCGATAAGCCGGCTCGCCCAGCGATTGCATGAACGCCCGCAGCTCTTCCGACGATTGGCCAAGCAGATTCACCGGAAAGCGTGTGTTATTCGCGGGCATCTTACGATCATGATAACACGCGGCCACGCGCTGATTTTCCGCCGCCGGCCCAGCCGCGCGGCGATATAATGAAGCGTTTGAGTTTCGCAGCCGCACCAGCCTGGAGGCGCTCCAATGACCACTGTGACCTCGGCGGAAAATAAAAACCCGATGCAGCTGGTCACCATTGATGAATGGGTGAAGCAGCTCGGCGCCATTCCAGAAAAAGAGTTCACGATTCCCCGCGTGGTGGATTTTACCGAGCGCAAAGCCATCCAGCCGGAGACGCTGGCGCCCTACATTTTTTACGCCAATAGCCATTACACCCGGAATCTGATCTACAAATGCGAACTTTTCGAAATCCTGGCGATCTGCTGGAATATCGGCCAGGTCAGCCGCATCCACAATCATCGCGGGCAGAATTGCTGGATGGTCACGCCCATCGGCCGGCTTCGCGTGCAGAATTTCCGCGTGGAAAATCTGGACCCGACGCGCGGCAGCTGTAGGCTGGTGCCCTCGGATTCTTACATCATGGATGCAACGAATCCTGCCGTCGTCCGCCCCGAAGAGCCCGTGCACCAGGTGCAGAATCTGCAGGAATACAATCAGCCCGCCACCAGCGTGCACATTTATTCTTACCCTTACGATTCCTGCGAAGTGTATTCCATTGATAAAGGCGCGTACGCCGATGTGCCGCTGCATTATTCCAGCGAATACGGCAAGCTTTCGCCGGACGAGAAATTAACCTAGGTCAACTGGCAATCGGGCAGCCGCGCACGACACTCGCCACGTCTTCCGCGGAAATGCACACCGCCGCGAGGTTCACAATGCGCAATAAAACAATCGTCGCGTCCATGACATTTATGGGCCCACCGTGCCACAATGGAATCAGACAACAACATGCCCGACACAAATCATAGGGTCCATACGGAGACCCTTCCGAACGGGCTCGTGGTCATCACCGAGCCGATGGAGCACGTGCACTCCGTTTCCGTGGGCATTTGGCTGCGCACCGGTTCGCGCTGCGAACCTCCCGGCCTGAACGGCATTTCGCATTTCATCGAGCACATGGTTTTCAAAGGCACCACGCGGCGCACCGCCGAAGATATCGCGCGCGAAGTGGACAGCGTCGGCGGCATGCTCGATGCCTTCACTTCCAAGGAAATGGTTTGCTTCAATACTCGCGTGCTCGATGAACATCTGCCGAAGGCGTTCGACGTCCTTGCAGACATGGTTCTCGATCCTAAATTTGCCGATGACGAAATTGACCGCGAAAAATCCGTGATCCTGGAAGAAATTCGCATGACCCAGGACAATCCCGAAGACCTGGTCCATGAACTCTTCACTCAGAATTTCTGGTCGCCGCACGCGCTGGGCAAACCAATTCTGGGCACTCCGGAAACCGTTTCCGCCTTCAGTCGCGATACGCTGCGCACCTGGTTCAAGCAAAGATACGC
>Ga0182024_10003794_pt1 | contig 35416 bp, 27 predicted proteins | sample P32metaG_FD_120480 | JGI IMG/M metagenome (GOLD analysis project Ga0182024, IMG submission 120480) | Permafrost microbial communities from Stordalen Mire, Sweden - P3-2 metaG (Illumina Assembly) | ecosystem: Environmental > Terrestrial > Soil > Wetlands > Permafrost | place: Sweden: Stordalen...
CCTGCTCCACCTCGTCCCGATAATGCTCCGTTTCCTGTGCCATCTCGCCGGGGCCTCCCGCCCTTGGCACACCGTATCAGCTACCGCTAACTGCAGTCACGCACGCTTACCGGAAACTCACGATCCAACGAAGGACACACGCCTTAACGCGGCTTTCTATGGTCTCGCGATCGGTACCGATGGAATGATCTGGGGGAGTGTTCTGGGTTTCCCCGGCGGAATCGTGCGTCTTAACCCCGGATCGCACCCTCCTGAGACGGCTCTGGCCGAGTACTACGAGGTGCCGTGGAACAACCCAAAAGCACCAGTCTCCGGTTTTTCGCCACGCGGGATGGACATCGATCGCAACGGCGTCGCCTGGGTTGCATTGGGAAGTGGGCATCTGGCAAGCTTCGACAGGAGCAAGTGCAAAGGGCCGCTCAACGCACCAAAAGCCACTGGGCAGCATTGTCCGGAGGGCTGGACGTTGTATCCGACACCAGGACCAAACTTCAAAAACGTTAAGGATTCCGGCAGCGCCGACTCGCACTATTACGATTGGGTAGATCAGTTCGATACGTTGGGATTAGGTAAGAACACGCCCATCATCACCGGTAACTCTTCGGATTCGCTCATTGCTCTTGTGAACGGGAAATGGGTGATCCTGCGCGTCCCGTATCCACTCGGCTTTTTTGCTAAGGGTATGGATGGCCGAATTGACGATCCGAACACCGGCTGGAAAGGGAAAGGAGTTTGGACGACTTGGGGTACGCGCACGCCTTTCCACAGCGAGACCGGAAAAGGGACAATGAGCAAAGTTGTTCACTTCCAACTTCGGTCGAACCCGCTTGCGAATTGAAAATAGTGACTTAACGGCGACATACATGCTGCAGGTCGATAACGTAGGGCCAGCCCGGCCAACTTGCGCTAGGCTACTCGGTCACGGCGCCAAACCTACGCCCATTGGTTTCGCGCGTTGTTCCCAACCACGTTCGGGAGCGTCAGGAGACCAGCTTCGGTCCAAACGCAACCGGAGTGCGGTCAACATACTTCCCGCTCCGTTTCAACAACCTTGGGGTCCCAAAACTGTCGCCGCCGCGGTTAACATTAGTTGAGCGCGGTGTAGCCAATCACACCCTGCGCCGATCGGGCGAGCTGCAAGACATTTTTGCCCGGGTCCGTTTGAAGCATTCTTTCACATTCGCGTTTAGAAGCCCAAGACGCGTTCGTGGCGCTGGGATGGACAAATCACACGTTCCAGCCGCACGGAAGGCAGGGCGGCGGTAAAGTGCCTCACTGCTGGCCGCGTCCTCGGCAGCCCAGGTCGGCTATAAATGCCATCTGCGCGCTCCAGTTTTTTCGTCTCAAAACTTTCAAGTTTTCAATTTTAGAAATTTCTATATTTTTGCAGGCACAAGGATCCTGGTCCAACTGAAGTCTATTGTGCTCTAAGGTGCCGAACTTCCCGCGATCACCCTTGGTGCGGTTGAACTGTGTGATGACGGGAGGCTCGTCGGCCCCTGGGAGCTCGACGAGGAGCGACTGAATATTGAACTGGAGCATTTTCGGGATAGGCGTCGCCGGAGCGGGCGGGGCTACGGGCGCGGCTTGATAAGATGCCCGGTTCGGCACGGGCGCGCACCAGTCTATTCTGGCGGCGGCTACTGCCGGGCAGACGTTGGTTTCCACCGGTACGACCAGAATCGCGGCGAACTGCGTGCTTCCCGATTGAGCAACCACCTGGATGCTGCTGCGCTCCGGAGCATCCCGGTCAGGAGTGCCATACAGCAGCCCCGCAGCACTGACGTGCAGCCAGGCTGCGTTCGTGCCCGCACCTGGGACGAAGGTGGCTCCAGGCTGGGCGGTCTGGAGCTGATAGTTGTAGTATTGTCCGACGAGGGCCGCGGGAAGCTGAATCGTCGGCGTGATTTCGTTCTGTGCTGTCGCACCGGAAATAGCGCAACAAATCAAAACAATTCGGCAGAGTTTCTGAAAACCGCTTGGCAAAGCCTGATTCATTCCACATAGTCTGGCACAGCGAAAGACTGCGCGAGAGGTATGAGTGATCCTGGTTAGTCGGGCGGTCGCGAGCAGCTCTTTTTCCTACTCCCGAGCGCTAGTCGTGCGGACGGCCCCGCCCGGTTGGATACCCATAATGATGATGACCATCGATGCCGATTCTCATAGTGCGCCCGATTGCCAGTAAGAATGACTGCTAGATTCAGCATGTCGAGGCATGGAACGATGAAAGCATTGTTGAATATTGCCAGACCGTTGTACGTATCCGTCCTCGTCTTGCTGGGGGTTTTGCTCGGGGGCTGCGGGCAATCGTGGTATCTGGCCGGTTATGAACGCGACATCAGCAGTGCCACTCGGGCGATCGAGACTGCCCGCGATGACGCCCAACGCGCAGCGGCATATACCAAGCGCGGCGACGCTTATTCGGAGAAAGCCCGCTATAGCCGGGCTTTCAATCTGATTCCACCGGATGAATACGCTCGCTTATTCGATCTCGCCGTCAAGGATCATGACCAGGCCATAGCGCTCGATCCCGCCAGCGCCAAGGCTTATTTCAACCGGGGACAAGCCTACTACGACCGGGCCGTCCTGGAGGTGGTGGTGAACGGCACGTTGGTGGGCGATAAGTCTACTTGGAACCTATGGTTCGACCCGGCAATCGCCGATTTCAGAAAGGCGACCCAGAAAGACGCCCGGCACGAGCTGGCATGGGACAGACTCGGTTTGAGCCATGAGACCATCGGCGAACTGGACCAGGCCATCGATGCCTACACGCAGGTGCTGGCGCTGGATCGAAAACTGGGCAGGGCCCGCCTGGCCGGCGCCTACTGCGAGCGTGCGGGTACTCACCAAAAAGACAAGAACGATGATGCCGTCATCGCGGATTATGAGAAATCCATCGACTTCGGCGCCAGGGACGACGGCTGCTCGTGCGATCCCTACAATCCACTGATCGGACTCTACGAGCAGGACCGGCGATACGACCAGGTCTGGGAAGTCGTCCACAAGGCGTGGAAATCCGGGAAATGGATCGCGCCCGATTTGCTGAGTACATTGCAGCAGGAATCCGGGCGCAGGAACTAGCGTCGTCCCTCGGAGAGCAGATAGCGCCTGAATCACGGCCCATCCCTACACTACTTTTTCAAATTGGGGTTTGGCGTCGAGTTGAAGCCCCACCGCCTCCCAGCCAATGGAACTCGCGCCAGCTTTAAGAAAGCCGGGCGACGATGTCCTGGGGGGTGGCCCTAACCCAGGTTTCGTTGACTTGAACAAGGAAACGGTCGTTGCGCGGAGCCGCGAGGATAAAGCCCGCGTCAGCGACTCGTCGCTGAAAGGCCTGGGCGTCGATACCTGTAACGCGGAGGGAAAAAATATTTGTGCCGTTGGGGACGCGAGTAACTTCGAAGCGGGTCAGTCTGAAGGGCGGCGATGACTTTCTCGGATGTGGCGACGGCTTGGGCGTACCGCTCGGGGAAGCCCTCGAAGAAATGGAGCGCGACGGCAGCGAAGGGCCACACTTGGCTAAGTCCATTGCCGAACATGCGGCGCGGATGAAACAGATTTTCGAGGAGGCTCTGCGGGCCAGCCAGGACAGCTCCGCTGGCGGCGTTGAAGTATTTGTACATGGAAACGTAGACGGTATCGAATAGAGCGGCGTACTCGCGAACCGAAACGCCGGTGTACGCGGCGCCGAGAAAAAGCCTGGCGCCATCGAGGTGGAGACCGATCTTGCGTTCACGGGCCCACTGCGAAACGCGCTTCATCTCAGCGATATCAAAGTTTTCCCCATTCCTCCGGCGGACGGGGGTTTCAATTTGGATCGCGCCAATGGGCACGGATACGCGGCCGGAGGCGCCACGACTGGCTTCTCGCTCCATGTCGTCGACGGTGAAGGTAGCTTTGCCGGGCGCGAGAGGGATAAGATTGAGGCCGCTGAGGGTTTGGCAGCAATCGCCGCAGTCATTGAACAGGTGGCATTCCTGCTGAACCAGCACGCGGCGCCGGTCGCCCGCGAGCAGGCGTACCGCGAGATGATTGGCGAGCGTACCGGTGGAGAGCCACACTGCGGTTTCCTTGCCGAGCGCTGCGGCGACGGACTGTTCGAGCTGGGTGACTACTCCTCCGCGAGAATAGTCATCGGGTTCGATGGTGGGGGAGAGTTTTTGCAGAAGAGCGGCGTACTCCATGGGCGTGTGGTGGATGCCGTCGCCGCTGGCTTGGACAGGAAGAAAGTCAGCAGCCGCGGCTGCAGTACCGGCAGCGGCAGCAAAAATCGGCGCGGCGAGGAATGTTCGGCGGTGCATATGGATTCTGCCCGAGAATATCACAAGCTCAACCGCGACGAGCCTGTTCCTAACCCGCGAACCGACGGCCACGTTTTCCGCCCGGGGTCACCGCCCAAGCCTGATGTTGCCCGCCCGACGTGGCCAACTCCTGGATGACGTGCTACTCGGAGAAAGCCAATGCTTCCGGGCAACAGAGCGGATCGGGGACCGAGAAACACGCTGGCGTCCACCGCACTACCTCGACATATTTGAGACGGAGTGTCGCATTGGCCCGCGGCGATTCCTGTCGAGAATGGCCCAAAGCACCAGAATCGGCTGTGAGGGCGAAGGGGATTTCGCGACAGGTATTCCTGCGAGCGGGAGCGTCATCTTCCCAGAATGCTGTATCAGACCCCTGTCGGGAGGGGTTTCCGCGCCACGGCTTCATCCGATTGCGGACCGGCTGCGGCCTTTCCAGATCGGTTTGGCCGCGCCGTGGCGCCGAGGGCATTGCAGAATTCTTCAAATGGAACCACGATGACCGTGAGGGTCGGAACCGATAGAATGAATTCATTGCATCGGCGCACGCGCCTATAAGCAAGGAGCACTGAGAATGAGCAGCATCACGCTTAAGGTCAACGGCAGTGCGCACACGGTGGATGTCGAGCCGGCCACGCCGCTGCTCTACATCCTCCGGAATGACCTCGGTTTGCAGGGACCGAGGTTTGGTTGCGGACTCGGCCAGTGCGGGGCCTGTACCGTGATAATCAATGACGCGGCGGTCCGCTCCTGCATCCTGCCCGCGTCTTCGATAAAAGGTGAAATCACCACACTCGAAGGCCTTTCCTCGAACGGCAAGTTGCACCCGCTGCAGCAGGCTTGGATCGATGAGCAGGTCCCGCAGTGCGGATTCTGTCAGAACGGGCAAATTATGACGGCGAAAGCAATGCTGGACAAAAACCCGCATCCCACCGATGCACAGATCCGCGAGACCATGAACGCCACATTGTGCCGCTGTATGACGCATTATCGCGTTCAGACCGCCATCAAACGTGCGGCCAAAGCCATTGCGAATGTCCGACCGTCTTCGGCAAAGGAGGTCGTGGCATGACCCACTCCACCGGAATTCCCAAACAGGTCGAAGAAGTCCTCAGCACCCATCGAAGGGGCTTTCTCAGGAGCGCCGGCCTGCTGGTCATGAGTTTTGTCACCAGCTCTGAGGCTTTTGAGGCAGATGCTCAGAACAGCGCGGCGGATCTGGCAGCGGGTCCTTATCCGGATCTCGATTTCCGCCAACTCGACTCGTGGATTGTTATTCATGAGAACAACACCGCAACCTTTTATGTCGGCAAAACGGACTGCGGCCAGGGCACCGGAACGTCATTCCGCCAGTTAATGTCCGACGAGCTCGACATTGCTTTCGAACAGACCACCTGCATCATGGGCAGCACGGATAACACCGTTGATCAGGGGGGATCCGGTGGATCGACGGCCATGGAGAGAGACTCCTGGCCGATGCGGCGTGCCGCTGCGGAAGCGCGCCGAGTGCTGCTCGAAATGGGTTCAGCCCACCTCGGCGTGCCGGTCAATCTACTCGCGGTCAGCAATGCCGTGATCACCGTGAAAGGCGATCCCTCCAAACGTGTTACCTACGGGGAACTGATTGGAGGGAAAAGGTTGAACGTCAGACTTACCGGCACCAATATCAACTCCGTCACCGGCGTCGCCAAAGTGAAGCCTGTTCAGGAGCTCAAATACGCTGGCCAGTCGCCCCCGCGCTACGATATCCCCGCCAAAGTGGATGGTTCTCTGAAGTGGGCCGTTGATGTCAGGCTGCCTGGGATGGTGCACGCGCGCAACGTGAAGCCTCCCTTCGCATGCGCCAAGCTCACCGGCATTGATGAATCTTCCGTGCGCAATCTGCCCGGCTTTATCAAGGTAGTTAGCAAAGGCAACTATGTTGCGGTGGTGTGCGAACGAGAAGAAGAGGCCATCCGAGCCGCCCGCCAGCTGAAGACCACCTGGGAAAAGCCGGCAACCGCACCCTTCCCCGCGTCCGAAAATCTCTTCCAATACATGCGCGCTGCTACCGTCACATCAGCCTCCAAGCCGATCGTTGAGGGGAACACCGATCCGGTATTTGCGGGCGCGGCAAAGAGCATCGAGGCGGAGTACGAGGTGCCGTTCCAGGGACATACGGCAATCGCCGGCGCCCATGCCACGGCCGACCCGTCGAACGGTCAGATGACCGTCTATTCGAACGACATGAAGTCTTATGGTATGCGCAACGGAGTCGCTGCGTTTCTCGGCCTGCCGCGCGACAAGGTCCGCGTCGTCTGGATGGAGGGCCCGCAGGGCTACGGCCGCACCGCAGCCGACGATGCCGGTTGTGAGGCGGCCTGGATCGCCCGCGAGATCGGCCGCCCCGTCCGGATCCAGTGGATGCGGGATGAGGAAACGGCGTGGGATACGAAGGGCCCGGCATTCCTGGTGAAAGTCCGGGGCGCTCTGGACACCGAGGGGCGTCTGATCGCATACGATTACAACGCCCGGTCGTGTGACTACAATCACGTTGGGTACAACGAGCCCGACACCGTGCTGATCGCACAGCTCATGGGTTCGCGGCGGGCCAAGCCGTCGGCCGGCAGTTCCGCCACGCCCTCCGAAATGTACGCGATTCCCAATCGCCGCATGGTTGGCGAGGTCGTCAGTCTGCCCCTGGTGTGGGAGACGCCGCTGCGCACCGGCAATCTGCGTGATCCGAACGGCCCGCAATCGACGTTCGCCGCGGAATCATTCATCGATGAACTGGCGGCTGCCGCAAGCACCGATTCGCTGTCGTTCCGCATGAAGATGCTCACTGCGACGACCACCGATGACAGCGGATTCCGGCGTGCGCGGTCCATTGCGGTTCTCAAGGCGGTTGCAGAAGCTTACGGCTGGGATCCGCGTCCTTCGCCCGGACCGCCAGCCAAAGGAGACATCCTCACCGGACGCGGTATAGCGTACTCGTTTCGCGGCCAGACTATTGTGGCGCTGATAGCCGAAGTCGAAGTGAACCGCCAGACCGGTCATGTCTGGGCGAAACGGCTGGTGTGTGCCCATGACTGCGGCTTGGTTGTTAATCCCCAAAGTCTGCGTCACACAGTGGAGTGCGCCATGCTGCATGGGCTAAGCCGTGCGATTCACGAAGAAGTCCGGTTTGACACGGAGAAGATCACAAGCGTGGACTGGGTGTCGCATCCCACTCTCCGTCACACAGACGTTCCGGAACGCATCGATGTTGTGCTAGTGAACGGCGATCCTAATCCGAACCGTCCCGACCTGCCTCCCTACGGAGCCGGGGAAGCGGCACTGAAGCCCATGCTCGCCGCGATCGGGAACGCCATCTACGACGCGACCGGCGTCCGTATCCGCAGGATCCCGTTTCGCGACGATCGCGTCCTCGCCGCACTGAAAGCTGCTGGGGTGTAACTCTCGTCGACGTGCTGAGTTGGCGGGCAGTTCCGGTACCATGAAACAACTTGTAGCGCTATCGGCGGCAGTTGCTCCCCTGCGCTCCCGTCTATGAGGAAGGCCGACGAGAGTCGCTCTCATTACCGAGTTCCTGGCGGTCACGTCTCGCGGGCGTCATTGGGTTATAGCGCGGATTAGAATCGTTGAGAGGCGCTCATGAGAATTTTCGTCTCCTGGTCTGGGACTCGCAGTCGGGGCATTGCGACTGCCATGCGCAACTGGCTGCCCAAATTGATCGATGGAATGGACTTATTCCACTCGGAAGACATCCCGAAAGGGAGAACCTGGCATTCGGCTCTCGTCAAAGCGTTGCACGACTGCGCAGCCGGGATCTTCTGCGTCACACCAGAAAGCCTGAGGTCACACTGGATGCTCTTCGAGGCCGGAGCGTTGGTTCAGCACGGCCATCAGCCGACATTGTTCACATACCTCTATGGCATTGATGAACTCGCCGGACCCTTGAGCCACTTTCAAACAACCCGCTTTGATCGCGAGGACTCCCGCCGATTTGTTCAGGCGATTGCGGAGCTTGTTGACGCGCGGGATACTGAGACCATCCTGACCAGGTTCGAAGAAACCTGGCCATTGTTCGAATCGGAGGTTGTAGCGAACACTCTTGTACCCGTCCAGCAACTGCTCGCTGATTTTCCTTTACTCTTCGCCGAGAAGAAGACGTTCCATGAGCCCCTGACCGACTGCTCGGACAAAAAGTGGGGCGACCGTCTCAGGCGAACGGCCCGAACACATGGCTACCTTTCTCAGCGGGACATCGCCGCTATCCTTTCTTCAGACCCATACCTGGGCGGAGCCTACCGAGATCTCCTTTCCGCGCTGGACCGCTACGACATGCATTTAGGAGCTTATCTGTTGCAGCCGGTCGATTTCGCCAGCCTGACAGCCCGCGAGCAAACTCAGCTCGAAGATGCCCGCAAACGCATTCTGGACATCGTCTTTAGTCTTCAAAAACAATGCTTACCACCGATCTTCCGCGAATCGCTGGCGTTCGAGTCGGAGCGCGCGACCGACATGCGCAAGGCGCAAATCCATGAGATCGAGGCGAAGATGCGAGATGACCCGCGTATAAAGCAACTGCGGCTCTCGGGCGCAAGCCTCAATTGGGCGCTGGACCGGATCATTTATTACTTGGCAGCGGGTGCGGGCCTGCTGCCGGAGGCGCATCTGAACGATCTCATAGCCGCCCTCAAAGGTGAAGAGGAACGTGCGCGTTCCAGAAATCTCGTGGAAGGCCTGCAGCCGCTCTATTACGCCGCTGAATGCATCGACGAGAAGTTGCCGGAGCAAGTCGATAGAATATCTGCTACACGGCTCCTTGAAGTCATTGGAGAAATCGAACTATTCCTTGATGATCATGAAGGACGCGACTCCGGCGGTCATATCCGGCGCCGCCTTGCCTCTATTCGGCGAAAGCTCTCCAACTATTAGTGGTCGGTTTCGGTTTTCGGTGGCGACGCCGGAGCGAAGCCCAGACTGGCGCCAGCTACGCAAACGTCCGCTCAGAGCGGGGGCGCTTCGACTTTCGGCTGCGAGGTAATCGTTCCTTCGACCTGCGGCATCCGGCTCAACTGTCTACGCTTGTTTCGTCTGAGCGCAACCTGCGGACGGTTTGCTGCACGATCTTGGCGAGATCCGAGATGGTGTGATCGATATGAATGTTCTTAAGATCGAGCAGGTGAACAGCCGGGTAATCGAGCAGGGTCTTGATGCCGGGTTTCAGTTGCTCATTCGACTCGGGCAGCCGATAGCTCTCATGGAAAACCGGCACCATCGGTTTGGAATTCTCGTAGGCGCAGTGGATCTCTTGACATACCCAGTCAGATTGGAGGGTGCCCGCCGCCAGGAAGCACACAAAGACATCGCACTCCTCGATGGCTTTCTGGATGCGTACCGGAAATCGCACGGCACTGTCGACGCGCTGCACATCCAGGAATACCGAAATCCCGTGCTGCTCTTTGAGTTTGTCTGCGAAATGGTTGGCCCAGCCGGCGCTCGAATCCCTGCGATAGCTCAGGAAAACGAACGCGTCTTCCGATGAGCGCAAACGGCGGCCGCCCAAAGCCGCCTCCAGCGTTTGAACGAATTCGCCGGCCGATCGATAGCGCTCGCTTGGATCGACCGCCATGGCTCGTCGCAACACCCCCGACACCGCCGGAGCATAAGGGCCGCGGCCGTTGCGCACTGCCTCTTGATGCACGGGAACTGGCCCGCGCATGAAGTTCTTCTTGCGGACCTCGGGGTTCTCCTGCCCTTCGTAGGGTCTCGATCCGGACAAAAGCAGGTACGCTAGCACGGCCAGCGAATACTGGTCGGACGCGGGCGTTGCGGCCAGGCCCTCCAGTTGTTCGGGAGCGAGGAACGCCGGCGCTCCCATGACCGCCCAATCCTTGCCGCCGGCACGGCTGGCAATCGCGAAGTCCGTCAAGTACACCGAGCCTTCTTCGTCGAAAACAATGGAAGTGGGTTTGATGCCGCCGTGCACAAGTTCATGGTGATGGACGTAGTCCAGTGCATCGCCGATGGAGCGCATCCACTGCGTGATCAGTTCCACTGCCACGGGCTCGGCCAATCGCTTAGCCAGGCTGCCCCCCGGCATGTACTCCATGCACAGATAATTGGCTTTCTGAATTGGTGCGCCCGCGGGCGAAGGCAGAACCGTTTCGCCGAAGTCGATGACTCGGCAAATGTGAGCATGCCGGAGAGTTGCCGCCACCTCTGCTTCGTTCTTAAACTGCTCGGCATAGCCTGGGTACACACCGAGCTGCGGCGAGAGGATTTTTACGGCCACCGTTTGAGGGAGATTGTGGTCCTTGGCCGCATACATCACGGCCTTGGCGCTGGTGTGTAATGAGCGCTCCAGTGTGAAACGTCCGGCGATAACCGCTCCCGACAAATCCGGCAGAACTTCCATGGCGTCCGAAAGGAAGATCAGAGATGTTGCTGCGGATAAGCGAATCGTGGCGCTGAAGGGCAGCGGCTCGCTTCTCCCTGCTACTCTCCTGCCATTGACATACGTTCCGTTAGAGCTTCCAGCGTCGGATATGAAATAGGCGCCGAGCACAAACTCGATGGTGGCGTGATTGCGAGAGATCCCCGGATCGTTCGCAATCGTTAAGTCGGCATCCGCGCGTCCGATCCGAAAAGGAAAATGCAGAACGGGAGTCGTGCGGCCGGCTAGATTCTCGTCGGTCGAACTGGTCACCACCAGCGATACTTTCGGCTGCTTAGCCGCCCCGGCGGACATAATCATAGTGCCGTCGGGAACCGGCCGCGGTGGCTGCACGGTATCCACCAAATGCTCCGGAGAAATCTCGGGAAGATGCTGGACTATGGTTTGGTCGGCAGCTTGGATTGTGGCTGGAGGGGGCGAAACGCGCCGTTGAGGTGTTACTCGCAGTCGCTTCCGTGAGACGAATATCGCAACCGCTAGCGCGCCGGCGGCGATCACGATTGCAGTCATTAGCCCAATCCAAGTAATTGTTCCCGGGGAAGGAATTGGTGGGAAGTCGGTTGCGGGCAAAGTCTTGCGTCGGGCGAACCATACTAAAGCCACCGAGAAGGCGGTCATTCCAACTGCAATGGCCACAGCCGCATAAACAACGACCCTGCGCTTCGGCTGCGCATCCGGCATTTGCAACTTTGCCGGAGCGGCGGGCGGCGGAGGGCCGTCCGGACCGCGCATCTCGACTCTCGGCGCCACAAATCGCGGCGTGCTCTCAAACCCTAGGGCGTTCTCCAGTGCACCCGCGAACTCTAAACAGGTAGAAAAACGCTGCGTTGAATCCTTCGAAAGCGCCTTCGTAAAGACCCGTCCCACTTCCGGATTCAAGGCCAGATTGATTTGTTCGGGCGGCGGAGGCGCCTCGCGCATGATCTTTATAAGGACTGCGTTGAGAGACTCCCCCTCGAACGGCCGCACTCCCGTTAGCATCTCGTAGGCCACCACGGCCAATGAGAACTGGTCCGCTTGCGCGTCTATGGTCGAGCCATTCACTTGTTCTGGCGACATGTAATGCAGCGTGCCAACCACTTGGCCCGTGCGCGTTATGTCCAGATTTGGATCATTGCCGCCCAGGATCTTCGCAATGCCGAAATCTGTTATCTTAACGACGCCCCGGTTGTCAATCATCACGTTGGATGGCTTGATATCGCGATGGACGATGCCTTTGCTGTGGGCATAATCGAGCGCGCCGGCAGCTTGCTTGACGTATTCGATCGCGGTCTTCGGAGCGATTTTCCCGCTGCTTTTTAGAATTTTTGTCAACGTCTGTCCAGAGACCAATTCCATCGCGATAAAGGCCCAATCGCCTTGCTCGCCGTATTCGTAGACGGTTACGATGTTCGGATGACTGATGATGCCCGCGCTGCGCGCGTCCCGCAAGAGTGAGGTCTTGCGATACTCTCGCTCTTCCACCGACGCAAAGTCGCCATACCGTGCAACTTTGATCGCCACCTCGCGGCCAATCGACGGATCGATGGCTTTGTAAACGCGGCCTAAGCCCCCGGTGCCAATCTCGGAGACAATGTCATACTTACCAATCCGTTCCATCGGCGGCTCAGACATGGCGGAATTAAGCCGATTGTCTCACCAAAATGCACGGGAACGCTCGTGGGCAATTCTACGATCGTCGGGAATGGAAGCTTAATGGCAGGTCTTTCGAATCAAGAGTTTTCTTCCCGTTCAATCGATCACCGAGCAAGCCATCGGAAGCGAGTCGGATGAAACCGCGCAGGCAAATGTTGCCCAACACCACGCCACGGAGTTCTTGCTCGAAACACCAGGCGCTGTGCCATAGCTGTTGATAACAGCCGTACTCGCCAAGCGATGAGCGCGCAAGCGTAAAAGATGAGAACGGCGGCTCCGGAGGCCGCCTCTCATGAAGCACACAAATCGCAAGAAGTCCAAAAGAACGGATCGGCCCACGCTGCCCGAACTCGACCAGACGAAGAGGTCCGTCCTCAACAGCCTCACGTCGCTGCAGTCCCGGCGATCATATCAACACGCGATGGATGAATTCATCGAGTGGTGTTGCTCGGAGCCGCGGCAGGCGCTGAATCGTGGCGCGGTGCTCCGATATCGCTTGCAATCGAAATCGAAGCAACTCGCGGCTGCCACCATAAACGTCCGGCTCGCCGCCGTGCGTCGATTGGCCTATGAAGCTGCCGATACCGGTTTGCTTAGCCCCGAGTTGGTCGCTGGTATCCGCCGGGTAAAAGGTGTCCCCCACCCGAGCTGAATGGGAACCCCGCTTCACGTCAGGTCGAACAGCTTCTTGGTATCTAATCGAATGAAACGAGCGCCGTGGTCCCTGGCCAAGCTGATCATGTGTTCCGTACCACCGGGCCCGTCGCCTGCCTCGCCGTCCCAAAGCCCAATCAGCGTAAGGTTTTTCGGCGCCAGACAGAGGGCTTCGCTGAGAAGCCAAAGATTGTTTCGCTGCCAAACGTCGTAGCCGCGCTTGAACTGTAGCCATTTGGGAGGTTCCGGCGAGTCGGCGAGCACCGGGGTGTTTGGGTGCTTTTCCAGTTGAGCGTGGAAGCGGCGCAGCCAGCTTTTATCTTCGTTATCGACGCTAGCTTCGATGAACTGGTTTTCGGGCAGAGCGAGAAGCATTTCGGTCTTGATGCCTAGATCGTCGCAGACTTCCAGAAACAGTATGTCGCCTCCGTTTGCGCCCCCCGCAATTCCAACGATGGAGCCAGAGGTGAGGTCTTTTTCCTGAGCGACGGCGGTACGAATGGCTTCGCGCGCAACGCTTTCCTTATTGGCAGGGAAGCGCGGCTTAGCGCGACTAGCGGAATCAATGCGGTGACCGGTGAATAGCAGAACGCGATCAATGCGCTGGTTCGTGGCGGGTGCGGATTCCGGCGGAAAGGCCTTGAGTACCTCCTCGATTTGCGCGTTGAGCACTCCGATCTGGGTCAGCATCACCAACTGTCTACGCGCGGAATCGAGCACGAAGTCACCGCCGACGGCGGCGGCCTTTTTGTAAAAATAGCCAGCACGGCGCGCATTGGGGGGCTGAGTTAATAGGTTCAGGTCGCCGGCACTGCTGAGGAGCCACATGTCCTGCTTGGCGCCCTCCGGCACAGACGCGTCTGCGCTGTCGAAGCGGAGCTGTAGCGCCTGTGCTATCTGGTCACGCTTCCGCTTGATCTCGATCAGTTTGACATTCGCACTCGTATCGTCCGCGAATGGCGCGCTCCATACGTCTGGATATCTGGTGGCCAATTCCAGAATGATGACGGCGAGGAACAGCGCGTTTAGGCCCGGGTAGTACGAGTTAAGATCCCAGCGGTAAGCATCGAGATACTGCTCGTAGGCTTCCATGAGCAGCGGTGAATCGAGCGCGTTACGGGCTTTCTCCTCCGCGGTAGCGGCGCTTGACCAGGAACGCGTCCACAGGTCTTTTTTGTTACGCCCCAGTTGGCCGTGAATTTCTGCTAAGTCCGCCGGCGACGTGGCGGCTTGCAGAGCGCGATCAAGAGCTTGATTGGAACTGGTGAGGTCATCGAGGCGCTGATATATGTTGCCGAGCGCCGTGTTCGCTTCCAGGTCGTAGTCGTCGAGCTTGCGGAGGCTCTCCCATGCAGTTTTGGCCGCACCGTAGCGCTTGATGAGAAGCTGGGCGCGGCCGACGTTGCGGAGACCGGTAGATTCCCAGGGAAAGCCATCCGTTTCGAGACCGAGCAGAGTTAGTTTGCGGGCATCCTTATCTTTCTCTGCGCGCTGCACTTCTTCGCCGAAACCGAGCGGAACCGGGATGAAGCTTTCCTTCGACTGCGGCTTCAGGTTGGGCAGGGAGAGGAAGACGGGGCTGTCCTGGCGATTGCTGGCAGCCGTTTCGCGAAGAGCTTCCGTTAGCTTTTCAAGGGACGCGCCGGCATTGACCGGATCGTATTCGAAATAGCGATCGGTTTTGAGATCGAAGGGGACATCGCCTTCCTTCAGTCCGTCCACCGTCTCCGGGCGCGGTAGTTTGGCGCGAATCAGAAAGGTCCGCTTCTCCTGTAGCGCGTGGCGAATGCCGAGTTCGTAGAAAGCGTTGGGATTATTGGTGGTGATATCCGCGATGACTAGATCGGAGATAAGAAGCTGCTGAAACATGTCGATGCGGATGTTGCCGGCTTCCAGGATTTCTCCAGTAGTCCTGCCTTCCGCGCCGATATTCTGAAGTGCCGGCGCAATCAAGTTTTTTTCGACAGCGTCGAAATCGATGCCTTTCCGCGTGCCGAAGGGGCGAATGATGAACGCTCTCATACTTAGGCCATTCCGGTTTATTCTATCGACAAGAAGGTTTAAAAGTGCGCGGCGTCGACGAACCGGCCAGCCGCTTTCCTATTTAGGTCGTCCCCTTGCCGTCGAACCATGTCTCCTGGTTCCCGGTCAATCACGTTTCCAAATACACATCGAGCGACCGTGCGGCAGTTAATGTACTATTCCACTTCAGCGCCGTACATCGGCTCCTGGCTGGTATAATTTTCGAGATCCAGCCATGCCGCGCCGTGTTCGCGTGTTCATCAGTTCGCGAATAGAAGAACTCGCCCCGGAGCGGCAGGCCATCAAGACCGCGCTTGAGGACGTCGGGATGGATCCCTGGGTTTACGAGTCCGACGCCGGCGCCAGATCGCAGTCAATCCAGAAAACCTACGTCGAGGAGCTAAAGGGAGCCGACCTCTACATCGGCCTCTTCTGGAAAGGATTCGGCCAGTACACGGTTGAGGAATATCAGCTCGCCGAAGAATTGAAGAAGGATCGCCTCATTTTCCAAAAGCGCACGGCTTCGGAAGATGACCGCGACCCGCAGCTCCGTGCGTTCTTGGCGAGACTGAACGATGTCCGTAAGGGCCTTACCGTGCAGTGGTTCAATGACGCCGAGGACATCCCCAATCTGGTCAAGGACGCCGCCGCCGGCTGGACGTACGACATTATTCACTCGCAGACGCGTATCAGCATCGATTATGTTCTTCAGGCGCCTCCACTTCCCGATCAGTACATCGCCCGCAAGGCGGTCAACCGGCTGAAGCAGGCGCTCTTGAATGGCGTTGCCCCTGTGACCCGGGCCGCCCTCCACGGGATGGGCGGACTCGGCAAAACGGTTACCGCGGCGGCATTCGCCCGCGACCCCGAGGTACAAACCCATTTCCCTGATGGTGTATTTTGGGTAACCCTCGGACAACGCCCCGACGTCAAGCAACGTCTCGCCGACTGGGGCGCCGCGCTCAACGATCCGCAGGTCTTAACGGCGCCCTATCAGGACGTGCAGACCGGAACTACCCGCCTGCGTAGCCGCCTGAACGAAAAGGCCTGCCTGCTGGTGGTGGACGATGCCTGGAGCGCGGACGATGTCACGCCCTTCCTGGTCGGCGGGCCGCGCTGCCTGCTCCTCGTAACTACCCGGCTGTCCGAGGTGGCGGACAGGATCGGCGCCACCCAATGCCCTCTCGACTTCATGGCTCGAGATGAGGCATTGGCGCTCATGCGAAAGTGGATCGGCGATTTCGTCGCAGAAGACACCGCCGCTGCCGAGCGAATCGCCGGCGAACTCGGCGGCGTGCCCCAGGCCATCGAACTGGCCGCTGCCCAGGTGCGACGTCTCGGCTGGAGCGGGTTTGAACAGCGCTGGAGACAGCGCAAAGTGCTAGCCCTCAATCGTGGCCGAACCGCGGCGACAAAAGAAGACAGCCTGGTGCTCTCGCTCGAGCTGAGTTTGGATCAGCTTGCAGACCCGGATGCGAGGCGCTTTGAACTTCTGGCGGTCTTCCCCGAAGATACGCCTATTCCGATTCGTATCGCCGCAGTCTTGTGGAACGTCCCAGAGCTCGAAGCGGAAGACCTACTCATCGATTTGACCGACCAGGCGTTGCTCTCACGTCAGAACGGCGCCTTCGGAATCCACGACCTGGTGCGCGATTTGCTCCGCCAGCGCCTCGGCGAACAAGCGCTGCGCCAAGCCCACGGCGAGATGGCCGATGCCATCCAACGCCTTTCCGGCAGCGCCATCGCTGCCGACGACTACGTCCGCCGGAATCTCGGGTATCACCTCGAAAGCGCAGAAAGGTACGAGGAACTCTACGCTCTCGTGGCAAGCCGGCCTGAGTGGGCCCTGGCTTGCTATCGCTACGACGGCACCTTTGCGCGCTTTGCGCTCGATCTGAAGCGCGCGTGGACGTGGGCCACGACCATGTCTTGGGATGCCGCCAAGCAAGTTCGCTGCGCTGTCATCGAGGCCAGCACGCACTCCCTCGCCGGACAGTTCTCTCCCGACCTGCTGGTGAGCGCCGTTTTGAAAGACCGCCTTGGTATCGAAGCCGCCTTGCAGGAGGTAGCCCGAATGCCGAAGTCGTACGAGAAGTCGCGCGCTCTCTCCAGACTCGTGCCCAGCATCTCCACGGAGCTGCTGCTGCAAGCCGTGAGCATCGCACGTGATATACGCGAACCGCGCTTTCGCGTCGAGGCGCTGGTAGCCATCGCACCCCGCCTGCCGCTATCGCTGCGAACGGAGGTTTTGGGCGAAGTTCTCCATGACCTGCCCAAAATCGAAAGCCATTTTGTCCCAGGCCTCTTGAATAGCCTCGCACAAGTAATGCCCGCCGCGATGAGAGCGGCGGCTATCGAGGCCGCGCTCCAAGTGCCCGACCCCGCTCAAGCGTTCGTTGTCCTGGCGAACGCATTTCACGGAGATCTCGATCGCGATATCCTTGCGGCGGTGCTGCATGTGGAAGATCCGGGCAAGCTTTCCGGGATCTTGCCCGCTCTTGCTCTCTGCCTGACCTCCGATCGTCAGGGCGAAGTTCTCGCCGCAGCGCGAAACATCTCCAACGTGAGGGCGCGCACCGACGCTCTGGTGGGGATTGTCCGGGTGCTGGGAGTCCGCTCCCCCCAGGGATTGGGTGAGGAAGCCCTTCAGGCGGTGCGCTCGTTTGACGATCCCAATGCCTTCGCATATGTCGGATCCCTGCTGCTTCCGGCCCTTCCGCCCGAGCAAAAAACGGAAGTCATCCAGGCCGCGGAGGCATTCGGAAACAGAATCGAAGGTCCCATTGGCCGCGCCGACTTTTTGACCGGCCTTGCCGAGAAGTGTGCTGGCGGCGACAGGGACCGCGTCGCCGCAGCGGCCTTCGAAGTCGCTCGGCAGATTGCTACCGAGAAAGAACGCGTGACGGCGCTGTTGAAGGTAGCACCGCTTCATCCAGACGCCGGCCGTGCCGCCTTGGACCTCGAGGTCAACAGGCTCGAAATTCGCGACGAGCGGATTCGCCTCCTGGCCTCACTGCCGCCCCAACCCTCGCCGACTGGTCGCGGTCGCCACGCACAGGCACTTCTGACTGAGCTACGCAAGGCTACCAACAGCTTCGAACGCATCCCCGCGTGGGAACATGCCGTCGCCTGGCTTAGCGATCCCGAACTCGCTCAGGGCGTGGAAATCGTGCTGCGCGAAACGGACCTGGGCGGACGCCAATGGGAGCTCGACAAAATCTTCGAGTCTCTGCCAGAGCTCCGGCGTCTCGCGCTCCTGGAGCACTTCGGGCTTATGGACGACTATCGACGGAACCTGGCCCATGCCGATCCCGGCATGAAACTGCTCACCTGGTTCGCGCTCTCCAAACCCAACATCTGGCCCGAGGTGGCTATTGAAACGGAACTTGCCCGAGCGCAACTGATCGATGATCTCAAAGAACGCGGCGAACTGCTCGCCCACCTCTTGGAATACGTCCCGCTGGACCGGCGCCCGGAGGTCCTCAATGAAGCGCTCGGCATCGCGCGAGCCATCGACCACAACATTCGTGGAACAAAATTCGCGTGGATGCGGTCGCACCTCCTCGTCGCCCTCGGCCGGGCCGCGATCAACGCCGAACTGGACGACGTCTTTGCGGAAATCGAGCAGCTACCCGAGGAGGAGGCGCGGGCTTCGGCGGACGCGCGCTTGGCGGACCGCATTCCGCCCGAGTCGCGCGACGCCTTCGTGCAGCGAATCCTGGCTACCCTCGAAAATAGCCCAGACGAATACCGGAAGCGCGACCTGCTTGGCGAAGTGGCGCCACAGCTTTCGGAACGGACTGTGGCGCAGGCGCTCTCCATCGCTCGTACCATCGAGACACTGGAAACCAAGGCTTTTGCGCTCGCGGATGTTCTGCCACACCTGCCCGAGGAGGAACGTGCGGGCGTGATCCAGGAAGCGATCCAGGCATCAGCCCATGTCAATTTCGCGTCCAACCGGCCTTTGATCCTCATGCAACTGCTCCAGGGCGCTCCGCTTGAGTCCAAGGCTGAACTCATCGGACTAATGCAGGCAGCCCTTGGGGACATCGAACCACCCCATCAGAGTATCCGGATGATCCTCGAATTCGCTCAATTCCTCTCCGAGGGAAAGCGCCCGGAAATGTACGATGCGGCATTCCGGATCGCCCGTCAGCTTTCCCCGGCACTCTCGATCCCGGCATTGCTGCGCAGCGGCGAGCACCTGTCGGACGAGGCCATGGAAGCAATCCTCGCCGATGGCCAACGGGTCGGGCGTACAATGCCGCCGGGCCGGGAGCGCGCGGACCTGCTGCTCGAGGTCGCCGAAAGGGTGCCCAGTCCCGAGCGCCCTGGCCTCTTAACAGACGCGCTAAACTCGGCCCTCTCGCTGGAAACTATCAGCGGTCTCGAACGCACAGATTTATTGAAGAGGATCTTCGGGCTCTGGAAAGATATCGGCTTCGCCGGACTGAGCGACGGACCGGCCTGCTTGTCCGAGATTCTGGTCGCGCTGGCAGTCAATCGCCGGCCAGAGTTTCTGAACGACTTAGGCGCGGTCCTGCCCTTGATCTCGCACTTGAGCCCCGGTGCTATCCAGGGAACCTGCGAAGCTGTGCGCGAAGTCTGCGGCTGGTGGCCTTAGTTGGAACGCCAGTGACAAGGGCTGTTGATCGGCATAGGGGCGACATCACCCGCCGACCCCTGCCACATCTCCGTGCGCTGGATAGCCTACCCACAGCCACGGTCAACAGCACGGCTAGAATCGCCGCGCCTATTGCGATAGGCCAAAGGGTACGCCTCGGAGATGTATTCGCTGGGCAGGTATTGTCGCGAGTCCAATCTAAAGAGCAACCCGTTGAAGCCTAGGTCGTCTTTAGTGCATCTGTAAATGCGGTGGTACGACGCCCGCCTATGGATTCCACTCACCCTTCACCCCTCTTGCTTCCGATTCGCGCCTTGGTGGACCACGCTCACGGTCAAGTGGACGCCCCCTATACGCTCGTTGAGTACGGGGATTACGAGTGCCCGGATTGCGGGCGCTTGTATGTGATCCTTCGTCACCTGCAGAGTGATATCGCCGCCCGACTGAGAGTCGTGTTCCGGCACTATCCCCTTTCCGGCATTCATCACCATGCCCAGCAGGCAGCGGAAGCGGCAGAGGCGGCGGGAGCGCAAGGAAAGTTCTGGGAAATGCACAGGCTGCTTTTCGAGCGGCAAGAGGCGCTTCATACGAAAGATTTGATTCGCTATGCGGGAGAACTAAATTTAGATGTCGAGCGGTTTCGTAACGAGTTGAAGAACCAAACCTATAGCGAAAGAGTACGCGCTGATTTTATCGCAGGGGTTCAGAACGGTGTGAACCACACTCCAGGTTTGTTCTTGAATAGCGTCCGTCACGATGGTAATTGGGACAAAGAATCACTAGTGAGCCTGCTGAAAACCTGAAGAGCAACCCTGGCCGCTTTTGGTGCTGGAGCACGTCGCCTGAAGCAGGCCGTGCCGGCCGCTGAATCCTCTACCGCACAGCCACGGCTAACAGCACGGCTGAAATCGCGAGGCCAATTGCGAGCGGCCAAAGGCTAAGCTTCGGCGATGGAAGTTTCGATGCCTTCGGTGTGGATCAGGGCCGAGTCGAGTCCTTGCTGGCTACAAGATTGTTGTATTCCGGCAAACACGCAGTGCCTCGGCAAGCCATGTTCATTTCCTCGGCGAGTCTCAAGTATGGGAAGGATCGTCGAGCTTCCGCACTTCGGCGGCCCGCATCACCGCTATGAACGCATCGCGGCGTAATGACATGTTGGCGGACACGTTTTTGGCGAACCACAATAACTTGTCTCGTCGACCTGGGTCCCAAACATGCCAACGTTGAAAGATCAAATCGGGAAAATCGGCCAGCGCCCTCGTGGCTTAGTAAACCAGCGCTCCGTTTTCGGCCAACTCCCTACACGCTCCAAATTTCTTCGAAGAACCGCAACTGGCGCACTCGGGAATTCGCGCTTCATCTTCTCCGGGAATCCAGTTTTGGCTTCTTTCGGCGATGATTTGTTCCCAGGGAACGATGACACAGTCCCACTTAGGTAGCACTTCGGCGTAGGCCGCGCGGCAGAGCCGGTCGAAGTCGTCGTAGCCACACTCGTAATAACGCCTAATCAACTCGGAAAGAGAATTGCCCTGGATCTTACCGAGCGAATACCGATGGTTAAGGTTGGGGACCTCGGGAAGCACGGTTCCGTCCTCACGTACCACCACGTTCTTAATTTCTTTATCAACCCCGCGGTGACATCCGGTCCCGTTGCAGACATATGCGCCGCAAGGGTGATCGAGCAAGAATTTCCTTTTGACGCCGAAGACCTGATATCTGAGTTTCCGCGTTCGAGGACGGTTCGCCAGATCGGTTAGTTGCAGAATCAACCCGTTCACGTCGTCGAAGGTGAGGCATTGGCCGGCGATTTGCTTGCCCCGGCCGAGATCCAGGAGAGGCTGCGCGAAGAAATCCCCCGCGCCCGCGGTGGCAGCCCAGTCGACCATGAATTCGAGCGAGTCGAGATTGGCCTTGGAGATAGTGCTGACGATCGTAACCGGCACGTCGGCATCGACTGCCGCGTGGACGCCTCGCTCGGCGGAGTGAAAGGAGCCAGCCAAATTTCGGAAGCGGTCGTGGAATTCCGGGCGTCCGTCGATGCTGATGTTAAGCCGAACACCCAATTCGCGGAACCTCGCGGCCCGGCTCGGCGAGAGTAGCGTTCCATTCGTGCAAACCCTGATGGTGACGCCGGGCATCGATCCCGCTGCCGCTTCCAGCACCTGGTCGAGGCCCTTGTAGAGAAGCGGCTCTCCGCCGGTGAGGGTGAGCGTTCCGATCCCAAGCGCCGGGCACTCGCCGATAGCCCGCAAAACATCGTCCACGGGTAACTGCTCCTCGCGATGAGGGGAGCCTTCCATATAACAGTGAAGACATTCCAAATTGCAGCGGCCGAGGAGATGCACCATCAGCGCGCTGGAAGAGCGACCGCGAAGTTCCATACCACACCTCCGGCCAAACCATGACCGTGTTGTTTAACGCTACAGTCCAGGAAAGGGAAACGGATTGGGCACCACGACAACCGTGACATGGGGAATCTTGACAGGGGGTTTACCGGTACCATAGCCGGGGCCATCCATCATGACGTAGTTAAGTTCGACGGACGCGCCGCCTTTCAGCCCTTCCGGATTCAAGGCACCTTCAGCGACATGCTGAACCAATTGCGCCTTTATCTGGCTGGCCGCCTCCGCGGCGGTGGCGTTTGCGAATTCAAGCAGTTGGCCGCTAGAAACGATTTCGCGCAGCGCGGCGGGATCGACGGTAAATTTAAGATTAGCGATCTGTTTGTTCACCATGGTTGTCCTCTTTTCTGGAGCCCACCCAACTATACACCAGATCTGGCTGAACTCAGCGATATTAATTTCAGTAACTTAGTTTCGAATCGTGGCATAAACTCTAGGGAGGGCTTTGATGGTCGAAACGATCAGATCCGGATCGGACGCCGAGACCTTCACTTTTTCTTAAATGGAAGGGACCACTCGACGCCGGAATATACGTAACCCAGGATTTCCTTTTTGGCTTCCTGGCCAGCGCTGATTGTACTCCAAACCGGTTCCATTGGAGCCGTCTTTCTCATTTCTTCCATCCGGGGCGACTCCGGCAGCCCACGAGGGGGCTAGCGCAAGGTTCTAGTCCATCAGGACGTGTCGGGAGGCGAGGATACCTGTGATTGCCATTCCTGCCTACAACACGATCGTTACTCGCTTTTCGAGAGCCTCGCCCAGTTTGCTCCGACATCCGCCTACGAGCCACTCTTTGAGGTAGTTCGCCTGTTAAATCGAACCAGGCCGCAGATCGTCGAGGCGACGGAATTCTTCGAGGAGTTTGGATCGATCCGATTCCAAGGCACTCAGAAAGACGCCACAAAAAAAGAAAAACTCCAATTACGGCATCTCAAGTGATATATTAACTGGCGCTGGCAGTTCGCACTAAATTCCAGGAGGGGTATGGCAGTTCTAATGTCGCTCGGAGGAAACTCTGCCGGTGATGGCTTCCTCGTTGCCCCCTTGGGCACTACGTATGAGGCCGAGATCGCTCTTTCGACCGATGCGGGTACGGCAACTGTCACGCTGCAGGCTTCGCCGGACCCCGCCAACCTGGTGTTTTCGACGACGGGGCCGCTCAGCCTCTCAACCGCCCCGAAAGTTGTAACCGTCCATGCGCTGACACAGAGCGCGTCGCGCGGCGATGCGACCATCCAAGCGCTCGAGGGCACGACCGTCGTCGCGAGCTTCAAGGTCACATCCATCAAGCATCCCGTGGTGAATTTCAACGGGCGGTTCCAAGCGCGATTTGCCACCGACAACGACCTGCCCTATATCAATCCGATTTACACGGACACGGCCAGCCACTCGGCCACCGACGACGTGGTTCCACTCTCGCAGGGGTATACATTTGGGCTCGAAGGGGAGCCGAATTTCGTGCCCGTTACCGGCACTGTGCCCACGAAGCTCGACATGACCGGCGTGGGGCGGAATGTACGCCTAAACAATCCGGTGGCACTGCGCTCACAGGCGCCCCTTGTAGCCTCGGCAGTCGACTCCATCAGCGGCGAGACGACCACCGGCACTGAGACGTTCACGGCGGGCGATCCTTTGATTGGCCAGCCAGTTAATTTCGGACCGGACACTTACATGGCCGGCAATACCGATGATGTTTTTACCGTACCCGGAAACCCTGCGCCAGAGGAGTACTGGCACGGCGGGAGTGAGCCCCTGGCGCTGTTTGAGATTTATATTGGTGCTGCATTCTCTCCCCCCGCAATCTATTTCACGGGAGCGTCACGGATCGGTCCTTTTACTCACAAAGCAACGGCGTACAACCAAAGAACACGCACACCTGATTCCCGGCCGACCGCCACGTTTTATTCTCTTCCGGATCCTTCACTGCCTCCTGGGGTTGGGGATTTTGCTGCAATCGGCCTGCCGACTGATCTGAATACATTTGCTACTAACCGGATTAGTAATCTGCTTGTTGAGTATGCTGCTTTGCCATCCGGGCCCTCGCTGCAACGTCGAAATTTGGTGCGCCGCATTAGCCACTTATTAGGGTCTTTGGATCCTTTTAACTCCACCACCCCGACTGAGATCATGAACGTGCAGGCTAAAGCTGTGGCGCCAGATGTCTTCAGTGTGCGGACGGGCCAAGGTAATAACGATTATGCAGCATTGGAGCAGTACGAGGGAAAGGTCGACACCGCCCTGCATGCATGGCCGGGAGGGTCCCCCGGAGCATCCAGCGTTGTCGCCTATCTGACCCAGTTCTCTTCCTTCGACTTCGAGTGGGATCCGTTTGCCTTTTCCGCAGACGAACTTTGCGGCTATCACACGGGAACGCTGAGTGGTGACCTGTCCATGACGGGCAATCACATCGGCGATCCCCACGTCACTACGGTGAATGGGACTCACTACGACTTTCAGGGCGTAGGCGAGTTCACACTTTTACGTGACGGCGATAGGATGGAGATCCAGGTCCGCCAGACACCGGTGCCAACCGCGCATCCGGCCACAGACTCTTACACAGGGCTGACCGAATGTGTGAGCATTAATACCGCTGTCGCGGCGCGGCTGGGCGCACACCGGATCGCTTTTCAACCAGGGCCGGCGCGGGACCGGCAACAGATGGAATTCTACGTGGACGGAAAGCCCGCGAGCCTGCCGGTCGATGGGATCGACCTCGGCGGCAGCCGCGTCACGGTATTTGCCGCCAACGGGGAATCCGGGATTCGTGTGGATTTCGAGGATGGGACGGTGATGCTGGTTACGCCGACCTTCTGGAACGCCAACAGCGTCTGGTACCTCGACGTGAGCGTCTCGAACACGAGCGCGGACGAGGGCGTCATGGGCTTCATCCCGAAAGGGAGCTGGTTGCCGAGGCTCCGCAATGGCACTGACGTTGGCCCCATGCCCGCGAGCCTGCACGACCGGTATGTTACTTTGTACAAGACCTTCGCCGACTCGTGGCGCGTGACGGACAAAACCAGCCTGTTTGTTTACGCGCCGGGAACGTCGACCAATACGTTCACGGATACCGACTGGCCTGCCGAGAAGCCTCCGTGCAAGCTGAAACCCGAGTTCCAGATTCCCGGAGTCAAGGTGCACCAAGGCATGCCGGTTGACAGGGCGGAAGCGATCTGTCGAGTCGTGACCGACAAAAACCTGTTTAAGAGCTGCGTTTTCGACGTGGCAACCACCGGGGACGAGATCTTCGCCAAAGGCTACGTCTTCGCGGAGGAAACCCAGCTGTACAGCACGTCGGTCAAGATCACCTGTCATCAGGCGCCAGGTGGTCGACCGTATCAGCGATCAGTTGTCGCGGCAAATGTGCCCGCGCAACCCGAAGTCCGTTCGGTAGTTGTCACTGCAATAGTGTCACCGCTAACTCCGGGGAGACCGATACCGACGGGCACCGTCACCGTCTTCGTGGATGGTGTGGCGATGAACCGGCCCACGCTACTGGACGACCGAGGCCGGGCGCGCGTCAAAATAGCCGGTCTGAAGCCCGGCGAACACAAGATCAGGGCGACCTACTCCGGTGGTGGAAAGTTCGACTACCATTCCAGTTCCAGCGCAAGTCTGGTTTACGACTCGGGCAAGATACTGCCATAGCCGACGGGCCATGTTGCCGGACGCCGATGACGATGATCATGACGACGATCGCCACGACGACGATTAGAGGAGCGAGGTTCGGTCAGTGCAGTGCGGAAAATCGAAACCACAGGGCGTTCCTGCGCCGAGGTCCGTCTTACACCCCGGCGAAAGCGGGAACCGAGAGGAGTCCTCATGCAAGCAAAGTTGGAAGCGATCGTCGGTCGGTTCGGAGCGGACACGGGCACCATCCATCTGCTCGAGGACGGAGTGCTCATGCTCAAGGCGCATGCCGGGGTCCCGGCTCCGGTGGTGCGTATTGTCGAACGGGTTCCCATCGGCAAGGGAATGGCCGGGCTTGCCGCCGAACGCAACGAGCCGGTTTCGACCTGCAACATCCAGTCTGACAACAGCGGTAACGTCAATGCAGGCGCGAAGCAGACGGATGTCGGCGGCGCGATCGTGGTGCCGATTCGTAATGGCTTGGGCGATGCAGTCGGTGCACTCGGGATCGGCGTCCACCGCGAGCACACGTACTCCGCAACCGAGGTCTCGCAGCTGCTGGAAGAGGCCGCGGGGCTGGCTCCGTCGGCTGAATGATCGAAGGAGATCGCGGGTTGACACTCACGGGAAGTTCCTCGCAGCGCTGCTCGCGGTGTCGGCCTTCGCGGCGGATGTCCCGCGAACCTGGGAGAAATCCGCCGTTGAGACATTCGAATTACCCCTGGTGAACCGGAACTATTCCCCCGTTCACCTTGATGATGCCGCCTACTATCGAATCCCGGAGCGGGTGATTTACAAGTCTTACCCGGTTTATGCGCCCGGACACGAGCCGGCAGGCTATCGGGAATGGCTCAGGACTGTTGAACCGGCGGTGGCATTCGATCCTTCACACTTGAGCTCACTCGAGCAGTGGGCGGCCGCAGGCGAAATCGTATTTAATGCGCCAACGTCCCTCCATCCGGTTTTCTTTACTGCGGAGGATCTGCGCGATCCCGACTACTTCAGGACGATCGGGCTGCCAATCGCGAAAAATGGGACGTTTCCGTTTGCCCGCTGGGTAGTGCGGCGGAAAGGCTCCGTCGAACTCGGCTCCATGGGCTGCAACATGTGTCACACGCGCGTTCTCCCCGACGGAACAGTCGTGCCAGGAGCCCAAGGGAACAATCCGAACGACCGTGAAGGCACGCAGCTTTTGCGTGCCTCGGCCAGAGCGATAGGGACTGAGAAGGTGGTTGCACAAGTTCGAAGTTTCGCGCGCCAGTTTGAAATGCCCTGGCTGCGGGATGACATTAATCGGCTGCCAAGGTCGATGACCCTAGACGAGTTGATTGCAGCGGGAGAAGCGATTCCGCCCGGAGTGACAGCGCGAGCGAATACCAGCATGGTGCTGCCGCCGCAGATTCCCGATCTGATTGGCGTGCGCGAACGACGATTTCTCGATCATACAGGGCTTATCCGTCACCGGAGTATCGGCGATCTGATGCGCTACAGTTCCCTGTCCCAGGATGTCTTCCCGTGCGATCGATACGGCGCAACCAATACCGATTGTCCGACTCTTCCGGCCGCCCGCTACAGCGATCCCCAGCTTTATGCACTGGCTATCTATCTCTACTCGCTGCGTCCGCCAGCCAATCCCAACCGCTTCGATTCTTCGGCCGCACGCGGAAAAAAGGTATTCGCGAGGGAAAGTTGCGGGAACTGCCACACACCACCGCTTTACACGGATAACCAACTTGTCGCCGCGGATGGTTTCGAACCGCCCGCCGACGCGGTTGACTTGATCCCCGGCCACATCGGCGTCGATCCACGATATGCGATTGAGACCCACAAGGGTACCGGTTACTATAAGATTCCATCACTTAAGGGAGTCTGGTATCGTGGACCGTTTGGGCACAACGGCTCGGCCGCCACGCTCGAAGACTGGTTCGACCGCGCCCGGCTCGATCCAGAATATACTCCGAGTGGTTTCAAAGGCTTTGACGGGAAGACTCGGTCGATTCCAGGTCACCCCTTTGGGCTTCGGCTATCTTCGGCTGACCGGAAAAACCTAATCGCATTTCTAAGAACCCTTTAACGAATAATTCGGTTTCGGGATGTCCTCGCGAGCTTGGAGGACCTCGACTGCCCGCGTTCCGTTCTCATCAAAAATCCAGGTACAGATGGCGGATGGTTGCTACATCGCCGCGGGTTCTCGTGCTGGCGTTTTCAGCGAGGGCATTCATCGAAACAAACACATCGCGTCCCGACTGATTATCGAGAACGACTCGCAGAAGCGATTCTGGGATATCCTCAAACTATATTCGGGAGGGAAACGTTCCGCGAGAACAGTGCTGGCAAACTGGGACTACAGTAGCATGCTTTTGCTGACTGTCCCAAAATTCTAACCCTCGAGACGTGCTGACTTGTTCAATACAGGTGGTGATTTGGTTGGCCGGAGGTGGCGCCCTCTCAATCGTCAGATTTTGCGACAATTATGCTCGTCCGTCAGAAGCAAGTTCGCGTAAGAATTTCGGCGCTAAATCTTGTGCACCCGATTTTGTCCGGCCTGCATCATTTATTAGATCGGAGACCAGAGTGGGAAGAATCTTCAAGTTGAAAAGTCGCAGCAGGGCCATTTTGTGTGAGGACGATCAGCGAAGGGTGATTACTATTCCAGCACGTGCCATGGTGGTTCTCGTAGGGGGAGACATCAACGAGGACATATTTGTCAAGATTCGGTTTGAGGGTAAACTCCTCCACATACTCTCCGAAGATCTTCGTAGCAGCGGAGAAGCGTGGGATGATCGGCTTGGTTCTTTGACTGAGAAAATTACAACTCGAGCTACGATCAAGGTCAGTCCAGAGGTTCTCGATTGGCTGAAAGAGGAGCAGTATCGGCGCTGGAAGAGGACCGGCAAGGAGCCGACTCAGAACGAGTTGATTCGTGAAATGATTGAAATCTCGCGACGCCCCGGGCGGCTTCTTGAATTCCATCCCAATGAGGCGCATAATCCTCAGCTATCGGAGGAGACGCGCAAATACGTCCAAATGCTGATTTCGGTCCTAGATAGCGGCCTCAAGGATGCCATCACCGCTGTTCAGCACAATCTGCAAATTTTCTACAAGCATATGGGTGGAGACTTAGAGCATGCCCGACCAATGAGGAAATCACACTCGGCGCTCGCATGGAAAGATCTGGAGGATCTCAAACAGGTCCGCGAGCACATCCAGCATCTGACCAGGATCTATCTTAGGCAGCAGATGGAAGCGCTCGACAACGCCCAGCGAAAAAGTAAACTGCATACTGCAGCCTTGATCGTCAGTTTTTTGAAGTCCGGCGCCGCATTAAAGCGGGGACCTCAAGGCTGGGAGATTAAAGAGGCGGGAATGCTCCTACCCTGCGAAACGGTCGACGAGCTCTATAAACTAGGTATCATCAGACCGGAATCGGATCTGGAGCACGACGAGGAACGGCCCAGCGACTTCATCCACGATTTGTTATCCAACCAGGGAATTGAACGCTTGGATAAGCTCTCCCGCCGTGCGTTTCGGACAAACATGAACCGCGCGTACTTCGAATATTTGGACCAGTTGCTTGAGCTCTATCAGGAGCATTCAACGCTACGCGAGGGCGCCATCAGTTACCCGGCGCTCGTTCGAGAAAAGATCCGGTTCGCATACCACTTCGCGTGGTTGTATGTGGCCGGCATACTCCATTTCTTCGGAATCACCGAAGAGTTTCGCACGCGCACTGCGCAATGCTCGCTTGAGGTTATAGGCTCGCTCATGGGATGAGCTATTCCCGGGATTGCTTTACTAACCGATCCACTTCTTCAAGAACCGCATCCTTGACCGCTTGGTGATACGTCCACTCCTCAGTTGAAATCGGAGCAATCTCCGGAACGGTCTCCCCAGTTTTGCGAAACTCCGCTATCCAGACGCTCAGACAAACCAAGTCACAAGCGAGCATCGCTAGGTTGACTGGCAGAATCGACCGTCCGCCGCCGATGAGAATCGTCGCCGCGCTAGAAAGCGCACTGATCCCAAAGTAGAGCGTGAGGAGAGTCCAATGCGTGAGGACGTTGGAACGGATGGGAGGGCGGATGTTAAGAAACTTGAGGAGGGTAAATCGGGTCAGGAGTAATACGACACACAAGGCCGTGGTCTCGAAACGCTGCAGGAGGATTACGCTGGTTTGCGGGAAACCAAGCTGCGAGCTGATGTCAGGCCGGAACGTCGCGAGCGAGATCAGGGCCGCCGTGATTGTCAATACAGCGGCGAGATAGAAACGGAATCTTCCGATCCCAAGAAAATGCTCTGAGATTCTTTCATAGAGTTCGGCCGCGGCACCCAGCCTGAGCACCACCAAGGCGATTTGATAAACCCGAAACCCATACGCGTAGGCGGGACTGTGGTAGTCGAGTTGGATTAGCAGCGCTCCGCCGATCACATCAAGAGCCAGATAGGACACGAATAGCGGGTATCTTCGGACCAGCCGGCGGTAACACACGGCTCCTATGAGCAGCACTTCGGCCGCGATACAGGCGACCCAAAGCGCGCGCTGTAGAGCCAGAAGATTCATGGAGGGGCGGCTTCTCTCCCTATTGGAGTCAGTATAGCAAGCCCCTCGGGATACTCATCGCGCTAGGTTGCAATCTGGTGGGCAGATTGGGAAGGGCCATTCTTTGTGTTCGGTCGATAGTTTCTTGCCTTCGATGGTCAATGGGTTTGAGGGATGCCGGAGTTGGCCAGCCGTGGCCAGGGCCGCAAGCAGGAGAGCAATGGCGATGGAAGTCTTTTTCATTGGGAACATTTCTTTCTTCTCAATTGGTATGTGCCCCCAAAGGGCACTTCGTATATGCTATCGAAACCGTGCGATGAGCGTTTAAGCGGTTGACGGTTTCCGAAGGCGGCTGGCTCGGGCGCAAAAGTACCAGCGCCAGTTCTGCCTGGTCAAGACAGTCGCTTGCCCAAATCCGGCTTCTTCGGCTCGGGCCAGGAACAACCAGTTCCGACCCCGTCCCACAGCCGATCCGATCGCGGTGCGTGACCATCCGGCTAGATCCAGCATAAAAGTGGATCGAGATGAATGCCACGGCTGCGATGGGAAGGGAGCGCATCGTGGGCATGGCTTATCTATGTAAGGCTGCCACGGGTAAGGCTGCCACGGTGCGTTTTCTCCCGCGCTTTCTTGGCTTCGCGCGCGAATATGGCTTCTACCCGCGCGCCTGAAGGAGTATCCGCGACTTTTGGACAAGTGACGAAGGCAATGGCCCCAACGGAAATGGCCTAGGTCATCCACGATAATTTGAAGCTCGATACGGCTATTTTTCTAGGCTCGAATCCTTGCTCCTGGATTTCCAAGTCGATGACCGAGTCGTTCGGAAACTGGTCCCTTGCCAGGATCGGCCTCGGCTTACATCGTCAACTCGATCTTAGATACTTCAGACGGCTTTCGGAGTTGTTCGAGGAGACGTTCAATCAGCCGCTCCATCAGTTCACTTCCAAGAGTTGGCGACGTCCCGGGTTGAGGGCAGGCCCATTCCGTGAGGATTCGTTCGGCCACTCCGTCTATCACCCGACTCCTTAGCTCGTCGAGAATCTGAGTTCGCGTCGTGCTGCTAATCTTCGCTCCGGCTATCGGCGTGGAGCTAGCCCGCGCGAAGTACGACTGCAGCTGGCTTTCCAGATCCTCATCGGTCTCGCTCGGTGCGAGATCCAGAGCTCTCCTAGGTACGGGAGCGACAAATGGGGGCACGCTGGTCTGCGCATCCTCCGATAATTTCTCTTGTAGCCCTTCGATCGCGGAGCGCGTCTTGGCAGCGGCACTGGCGATACTAGCCTCTGGTCTTACCGATGGATTTTTCGGCGCAGGCACGATCACACCTCCCTAAAGAATTAGCAACGCGCTCAGAAAAAGCATTTCACGAATTATACCTTGCTTACGTGTCCACCGCAAGGGGTCGAATTAGTATTGACAACAGACCCATATATGGTGTATAACTTGTCAAGCCAGCCCATACATCTCCCCCGAGAAGGTTCAGCGACAGGTCGTTATGGTAGATTTGAACGCCAGACTGGTTGAGCCAGCGCAGGGTAGTGGTGAAACCGGCTTGATCGAACGGGCGGTGCCCTTCCGGTTTACGGTGACGTGGACCTTTGTTTCCGAAGCTTTCGAAACGCCTAAAGCGGCAGTGGCGCCCTTAAATGATCGTATGCGCGGGGTAATCACCGCACCGGTGGACGCGCTGCCCGAACCTCAAACGGTTTTGTTTAAGGGGAGCACTAACGGCGATGAACCAGTTCTCCACGACCAGAAGAATCCCCTACCCAACCCTAGCGTTCAGTGGGAAATGGTCGTTCCGAAAATGGTTCGGGCCGTTCGAAAAGCGACCCGAGCAAGCGAAATTTCTGCGCCTTCCAGTCATTCTCGACCTGTATTTCACCAACCGTCAGAATCCCCGCGGAGATTGGGCTCGGAGGATCTAAGAGCTCAGCCGCCCGCCATCGCGCTAAACACGGCCGCTGAGCACATTCCAAATTTCTGCTCCTCGTCTCCACCTTTTCTCTCTCGATCCCGTCAGACTTCGCTGTTCATTAAGCTGCTATTAGCAGCCACGGCGTTAGCTGGGTTAGCGGTGCCCGTCTGGAGGCACTTCCGTTCCGCGCCAGCGGCACCAGAAATCCAAACAACGCCACGCGCCGGCGGATGGACACGTCAGCTTGTTACCAGAGTAGATCCGGGCTTCAATCGAGCCAGAGAACTGATTGTTTACCGCCCCTCCCTCAAGGCCACCGATTGCCGGTTCGAGTTCAACTGGAGAGTAGATGGACCGGGGGTGGGCTGGGTATTCCGTGCCAAAGATACAGCGAACTATTACGCGATGAGAATCAAAGTTCTCAGGCCGGGGCCCTCTCCAACGATTAGCGTTGAACACTTCACCGTGTACCGCGGGACTGAAGGCGCTCATGCCGAGAAGGTCCTGGTTGTGTCGATAAGTGGTCCCGTTCTCCACATCAGAACGGACCTGGCGGGCCCGTCATTCGCCCTCTATATTGGGGGGACTGCCGTGGAATATTGGACCGATACGAGGCTGACCTCTGGCGGCCTTGGCTTTTTTGAGGAATGGCGCCAAGGAGCGGATGTCGAGGCGGTGCGGATGTCCTTCGCTCCAGGGACAGAAATCCAACGTGAGGGGCTTCGTTTGTCCATGACCGCGCCGTCAGGAGGCGATTAATGTCGTCCGCTGCTGTTACAAGCACGATCCGCAGCCAAGTGGAGGCTGCGTTAGCACTGCGTTCCTCCGGCCGGCTCCAGGAAGCCCTAGAAATGCTGACCACTCCCGGCGAATACACTTCGGACTTTTATACCATCCGCGGCGAAATCCAGTTTGCGCTCGGCCGTTTCCAGGAAGCCGCCGGAAGCTATTTCACGGTTGTTGCCTCAGAACCCGATAATACCTTCGCCCAGTATCATCTCGCCATCTGCTTGCATCATTTGAGCCGCTGGGCCGAAGCGGCCCAAACGTTTCAAAGAGTGCTCGATTTAGATCCGCATCGTGACAGTGCCCGTCTGGGCCTTGGCGCCTGCTTGTTGCACCTGCATCGTGTCGAAGAGGCACTGGCCAGTTTTGACTGTTGCTGGTCGGATGCATCGCGGCGTCGAGCTTTGTTTGGCAAGGCCGTTGCGCTACAACTGCTGGGCCGTTGGGATGAAGCGGAAGCTGCATATCAGCGCTTGCTGGCATCAGATCCAAAGTCTGAGGAGGTGTTGTCGAATTTGATAGCCATGAGCATAGAAACACATGACCTGGAGGCAGCTAGGCGCTTTTCCACGCGACTCCTCGACGTCTCCCCCCGGTCCACGGCTGCCTTGCGGGGTCTTGCTGCTGTTGCGCTGGAGCACCAGGAATATGAGGATGCGGTCCGCTACTGTGGCCGCATTGTTGAGGAGGCTCCCGACTGCGTAGAAGCTTGGCGCAATCTGCGATTCGCGACAGGACGTGTTATCGCACTGCAGAGGCCTGAGCTCGCATCGACTGCAGGGAGAAAGTAGTGGCTCGCTTGCGCGTTCGGGTTGAATTGAACCGCGGTGGAGTGGGAGTGCCGATGCACAAACTCGCGAGCGTGGTTCAAGAATCGCAGAGATTTTTTCAGATGCTCGCTCAAGACGTCCGCATTGAAAAGGAGCGGGGAGAATGGCTGGCTTTTGATTTCGACCATGAGTCCCTCAACTTCACAGCCGAGTATGTTGGCCCCGTATCAGCCGAGCAGGTTCGTGCCTTTTGTGCGGCTTTCGATGGCGTTACAGCATTGAAACGTGCAACCATCGCCCAGTTCACACGAATAGCCGACGCGATCGGCGAAGACGAACTGATCGGCTTCGGGTTGTATCCATCCAGTCACGAGTTCGAGCCCAGCGAATGGCGTTGCCTGTCTCGGCGTGACGCCTTGCGGATCGCCGACGAGATACAGTTGCTGCTGGGCGCCGCCGGAGAACTGGATCAGGAAACTTGCCTTCCGTCTGTGGCCAGCACGAGTGCGGGAGCGCATCTCTTTAAAGAACGTCACGATCGCACCCCACCCTCTGCCAACCAGTCCCAGTTGCCGAACTTCGTCCGCGAGGTGGAGTCGACACTGTCGAAACGGATCGGTCGTCTGGAGGGCGAAGTCGAAAACCACTCACACTTGATTTCTGGTTTGCGGGAGAACTCGGCGACCGTCGAGGAAAGCGTCCGAAGTCTACTTTCCTCCGTCGAGAGCTTCTGCGGCCAAGCCACGCGCCAAATTCAGCGGTATTCCGCGCCGCAGTTGCCGGCCGCTTCGCGCCCGGTGAGTTCCCGTCGTAACTGGAGAGCAATACTGGTTGCGGCTATTGTGGTCATCGGAATAGTTTCCCTTAGCTTCCTGCTTTGGCCTTCCAAGCCTCGCGAGCGCGGGGATCCAGTTGTCAACGCTGCGAGCACCGCGCCAGCAGTCGAGCCGAGCAAGCCGGAAGTGATTAGTGGTAGCGACCGGCCGCCGGTTTCAGCCAGCAAACTGAAAGCGGCCCCTGAAAGCACCTTTCGTCCCGTTGAACCGGCCAAACGTAAACCGGATGTTGTTGACGTTCAAGCTTCCGCAGGGCCGCCAGAGCCCGGTTCAGAGGTCATGCACGTTGATTTGGAAGCGCGCGAGCCCGCCTGGGTATCCATCACGGATATGGACGGTAGGCATCTGTACGTAGGGGTCATGCAGGCAAATGAGACGCGCAGCATCGATCTCACCAAGGCAGCGACGCTACGTACAGGCAATGCGGGTGGGCTGATCGTCCGTTTCAACGGCAAAGAGATTGGGGCTATCGGCCCGGCGGGTAAGATTCGCGACGTCGAGTTTAATAACGGCTCTTTCAAAATCCTATAGTGCAGCGGAACCAACACGCTTCAACCCGACTGTAGTTCAAGGGCCGGCATTTCGACGGACAGATCATCATCCTGTTCGTCAGCTGGTACACGAGACATACATAAAGGTTGGCGGCCGATGGCTCTATCTGTATCGGGCCGTGGACAAGGCCGGACGGACGGTCGATTTCTTCCTGAGCCGAACTCGCGATGTGAACGCCGCAAAGACCGTAAGCGTCTGAGGAACCCATCTTGAGTGGGTTCCAGCGATAGCCGAAGATGGCGGCATGAGGAAAGAGACGAAGCGGTCGGCTGAGATGCGGCAAATGCTGGAGGAGTACGCGGCCAGC
>Ga0182024_10003795_pt1 | contig 35408 bp, 28 predicted proteins | sample P32metaG_FD_120480 | JGI IMG/M metagenome (GOLD analysis project Ga0182024, IMG submission 120480) | Permafrost microbial communities from Stordalen Mire, Sweden - P3-2 metaG (Illumina Assembly) | ecosystem: Environmental > Terrestrial > Soil > Wetlands > Permafrost | place: Sweden: Stordalen...
AAAAAGGCATGAGTAGCAAAATAGGGGAGATATCGGCGCGCCCATCGCGGGAGTTTGGTAGTTAAAAGAGCATGGAACTCACGGTCCATGTTCCCGACGACACCGAGAATCTGTCTCGCCGCGCCCTGGGGGCCTTGTTGGCGGAAGAATACAGGCTGGGGCGTCTCCATAAGCCTGATCTGCGACGCCTGCTGGGCTTTGAAACCAGCTACGAGATTGACGGGTTCCTGAAAGCGCACAACGTGTATGAAGAGAAGGATTGAAGCGCCTCGGGATTTAGTGCTTCTTGTAGTCGCCGATAGCGGAAGAAGAAGTTGTCCCGAATTTCCCGGATTTCCCCGGATTTCCCCGAATTGCCCCGTATTTCCACTCGGTTTTCCCGTTTTTCGCACCACATTTTTACCGTATCGGTAATAAATCCCGTCCGCTATTCGTTATAGTTCACTGTAAACAAACGCCGCTACGTGCTTTTATAATTGGCGATAAGGCTGCTTATATATTTTAGCAAGACAAGGAGGAAATAAAGTGCCCATAAAACATTCGATCACCCTGACCGGGATCATGCTTTTGGTTGTATCAACCGGCCTTTCGGCGCAGACTGTCACGTTGAACGGTCAGCTTCTCGCCGAAGATACAAAAGGGTCGCTGCCTGAAGTAGCGATCACCGCTACGTCATTAACGAAACCTCTCAGGTCGAGTGAGACGACAACCGGACCGTACGGTCAGTTCAGCGTGAATGTGCTCCCTGGTGTTTCGTACCGACTGTGTTCCGCTGCCACGGGCAGTTATGCGGAATCATGCCAGTTCTCAAAGCCCGTGATAGTTAAGGCCAGCTCAGATATGCCAACGGTGCCCATGACGGCGCCGGCAGGAATAAGAATGCGAGTGAGGATCGTTGATTCGGACGGACTCCTTAGCTCGCCCCAGGGCGGCTTTGTCGCGCCTGACCCGCTTCTTCTACTCGTCTTTGCAGAAGAAACGATTACACGCACACGCATTCCGCTTCAGCTTGGGCCGTCATCCACGCCTAGCGCATACGAAGCATCTGTGGTAATCCCAATCAGCATGCAGTGGAATGTCGCCATGAGCAGCGTGCGGGCGAACCTCTTCGACTCGGGCGGGAACCCTTACCAGTCGGCTACTCCAATTCCTCGACCAAGCAATTACGGTGATGGTGAGTTTCTAGCAGTTTTTACTCTCCGCGCCAAATAAACTTCACATATAGCCCAATAGACAACAGGTGATGATCATGAAAACAACATTACTTCAGCTAGGGATATTAGCGGTCGCTATAGGCGTAAGCGCCACCGCTCAGACTTACACTAACATTATGAGTGGAGAGAATAGCACTCAGCTTACCTTTCCGAGTAGCCCTGCGAGCGGTCAACATGCGACCGTTACCTCTGTTCAGTCGCCGTTCTCTTTTCCGTCTACCTACACTTCTCAAAATGACTACTACCATACATTCCCAACGGGAAATAGGTAGTGGGTCCATTTGAAATTTCCCACAGCGCTTTGGCATTGACATGCGAAAGCGGATGTGCATGTGGGACAATCAAGGCATGGAGATATCAAACAAACGCCTGGAGGAGAGGATCTGGCAGTGGAAAGAAGAGGCAGAGAGAAAACTACAGAAGCGCTGGTGGTTGTGGCTCATCATTCTCGTTATCGCTCTGTTTGAAGAGCGGCTTCTCAAATCAACCAACGAGTTCTTGGATACTAAGGTCGGCCCTATGTCCGATATAGCCAGGGCGACCCTCGTTTACGTCCCATCGAGCCCCGTAGTTGTTGCCTTTCTGCTCGGCGTTGCCGTAATTGTGGGGCTTACGGCCCACGCATATTTTGACACACGCAATAAAGGAGCGGGGGCCAAAAACAGCCGATCTGGCGCCAAAGAATACTGGAATCCACCGGCTTATGTTGGTCTCGTTAATCTGGGAAGAAGGATCGAGGCGGCTGTTTTCGCTGGACCTACTGGTAAAGCAGATGTGAAACCCGTAATTGAAGTGCTCCGCGATGGCGAGGAGATAGCGGTGAATCAGTACGAACTGTGCGGGGGCCAAGATCCATCCTACGGTAGAGAGAAGTTCTTGACCGTAACATATTCCGAGACGCTCAGAGAAGGTTCCGTTTACGTCTCTCCGAGCCGGTGGTTAAGGGAAACCTCGAACGCTTTGGAGCGTGATCAACAATCGCTCAACCAGATTTCACAGCGCCAGGACATAACCGTCATGATAGGGGACGTAACGCCTTACAGATCCACTGTGATGTCCACAAATAATCGATCCGGGAACATTCAGCGAGTATATTTTACGATCATCTTCTCACTCAGAAACGCAGGTAATGAGACAACCTTTGACGTTGGCGGTTTGAAAGTCAAGGTGGGGAAATACGAGAAAGAGGCGAGATTGGTGACTCTTTCTGGGAGATCGTACATTTCGCGAGAATTGTGGATTCCTCATGATATTGAGCCGATAACTCACCATATGCTGTTGCCGTCAGGGCACGGCGTTACGCGTTATGTCGTATTTGACGGTGAGTTCGATATATCATTAGTGGATGCTATTGAAGCTGTGGGGACTTTTCAGCTCACAATAGTAACTGACTCAACGAATCCAGCAAATCGAGTTATAACAGCGGAGAAGCATCTTATGCCGCAAGCGCTGACGGAAGATGCGCCAAAGCCACTACCTCTTGAATAGACCACACATGATCGCTCAGGCCAGCTTCAATCGCCGGAGTAACACGCAAAGTCTGATGGATGCGGCCAAAGTTATGGTGCATGTGAAACAGCGCAATCATTGCGACGTGGTTGTCCAGCTTCTTGCTAAAGGCATTCGTCAAGCGAGTGAAGCGGCGCATGTTCATACGCATGTTCAGATTTTGCCGTTCAACGTAGCTAGTCGAGATGTGTTCTTCTTTAGGGTTGCCGATAACTTCGACGCGTTTGGTTCCCAGACATTGCGCGGGGCTGTAGCGGGTTTGTCCCTCGGGATCGTTACCGTAAATCTTGTGGAGTTGCGCGAAGTCGATCCGGCTACCGAAAGCATCGGGGACGGCAGTCAAGTACATCCGGTGTCCGTCCGTGGTCAACTGGATTCGATTCGCCAAACGTCCCGCAACGTCCTGAAGGAAATCCGCTGCACACCCCGCATCCCTCCGGCCGACGGCCCAACTAATAACCAGCTTCGTATCCGCGTCAATCGCGGTGAAGGTCCAAACGTCTCCGCAATAGCCTACGCGATCCCACATTTCAGCCGTGGCGTTCTTTTGCTTGGCGTAGCAGAACGACCAAATCTCATCGACCTGGACGCGCTTCGCCTTGATGTTGCGAACGGTCGCGTCTTGGTATTCCTGGCAAGCCTTTCCGACCTTCACCAAAGTACGCAGGACAGCGCCCTTGGACGTGCCAGTCATGCGCGCCGTCGAACGGACGGAGCAGCCTTCTACCAGCGCCGTGATAATCGCCGTCTGCTTTGCGATGCTGAGTACGTTTGCCATGACTCAACTATACGACAGCGCTTTCGCATAGTCAAGGGAAAAGTGATAGTAAGCGCGGCTTTATTGGCCATTCTTCGCTTTTGCCCAACGCGCTTTTGCGGCCTTACGCGCGCTTCGCTTGCGCTGTTCGTCGGTCATGGTTTCAAGTCTGCGTTTGCCGCCGATCTTTCCGCCTTTAGCGCCCATCTCGCGCATGACTTGCTGGACGATAGTAAGTTCGACGGTTTCCGTGGCTTCCATGAAAACGCGCCTTGCGTTCTGGACTGTATCAAGTTTTGGAGTATTGCGTGTCCGCTTTGGCATACACCTAAGCGTTGCATGGATTACGGGAACGGTCAAGAGGGGCGCATTTCAAATAGACCCACTACCGGGAAAAACGATCCATTTCAGTTCACGGCTTGGCAGGGGGATGGAAATGTTTATACAGCTCAAAACTGGACCTTCATAGAGAGCGTAGTAAACGGCATGGCGTACGGCGTAGACAAGTATGATCTTGGCAATGAAGAGATCTACAATTCGCCCCCCGCCGATTCCTTTCTTGCCACGTATACAAACTGGATCTGGACGCAATGGTATAACACGTATGGACTAACGAGCTACCCTGGCAATAATACAGTCGGCTTTTCGGTCCCATGTGATGATTTCTGCGTGGACAAACTCGGACTCCTTGATGCTACTTACGATGTTAATGGCGTGATTCGCTACCCACCGGCTCTGGATTTGCATATCTACGGCTCAGACTGTCCGGGCCAAACTACGAGTATGACCGCCGCCCAGCAATATACCGCAGCGATCAATTATTTGGCCCCAAATGGCCACACGGCAAACGGTTTTATATTAGGCGAGGCCTGTTATAACTCGGCGGGTCCACCCGAAGGTCTTCGTAACGCTGCGACTGCGACGGGTACCAACATATGGTACATCACACAATGGGTCGCGCCTTTTGGCACCACGGAATATCTGTACGGCGCTTGGAGTTTCTATGGATTTTGATCAGCGAAGTGAGCTGGGTTCGCCCGCTTCCACGCCCCGTCGCTGTTGCTTGAGATATAAAACGCCGGCGAGCGCGCAAGTGACGTAACGAATGGACTGCCGCGGACTGACCATGATATCTCCGCGGAAACATGCGCGTCGCTCCCAGCCCGATTTGCTATAGTTAACCCCTAGTGTTGGGCATTACTGAAACAACCGATTCCGCTCTGGGTAAGCCCAGCGGCGCGGCAGCAATCCGGCACGTCTCGACGCGTATTCTCGCAGCCCTCGCGTTTTTCGCAGCTTTCGAGGGTGGGCTCTTTCATTCTGGGATTTATTCGTATATCCTCGAACCCGAGTCGACCACCGGGGGGATGGAATTGATGATCGGCAATGAGATCCTGCGGCCGAAGCCGGACCGCAATCAGGTGCTCGCGGTGGGGCACTCGCGGCAGGCGCTGATGCCGAGGATTGCCAACACGATGCAACCCCCGACGGGTTACACGTTCGCGTTGGTCGGGCTGGGAGGAACTACGGCCCGAGTATGGTATTACGACCTGAGGGCAGTCGATCCGGACGCGCACAATTACGCGGCAATTCTGATCCCTGAGGACGACTATAATGAACCCGATTCCTGGGATATCCCGACTGATCGCGTTACCGACCTGCACTACGTGATTGCGCGATTGCATTTGGAAGATCTCCGCGACTTTCCGTGGAGCTTTAGGCGACGAAACCTTCAGTGGACGGCATTTGAAGGGATTGTCCTCAAAGGCACCGTTTACAAACAGGATTTCCTGGAATTCCTGGAACACCCGCTGGAACGCATCAAGAAAGCTCAATGGTACCAGCGCGACTCTGCCGGATGGTATTACGGTTACACCGGCGATGAGCGGACCCTGGCCGGACTGGTGCTCGACTGGGCACACAGGACGGTTTTGATTCCGCCCAACGTGCCGGACTCGGAACAGAAAATTATAAGGGCAGAGCTTTTCCCAGACCGCCCCCCCGACGAAGGACGCGAGGCAGCGTTTCGCCTGTATTGGTACCGGAAGATGGTCCAGCATTACAGGGGAACGAGCACAAAGTTGCTTTTTTTCCGAGTGCCGCGGGCACCGATTGCCCCGCCGGATGTCCCCGAAAAGCTCAACAGCGCGGTTCGGCAACTGGCAATCGAGCCGGGAGTGGTCGTACTGGACGAGCATCTGCTGGATTCGCTCGAGCAGCCCGAATTCTTCTGGGACGGCATGCACCTCAACCGAGAAGGACAAATTAGGTTCACCCGGATACTTGCCACCGAGGTTCGAAGAGTGTTGGGCGCTCCTCAGCCGTAAGCCATGCTATTTCAGACGCCGCAGTTCTTCCTCTTCCTCGGAGTCGTGTTGCTCGCCTTCTATTCGGCTCCGCAGAAATGGAGGAAATTTATTCTGCTGGCGGCCAGCTACTACTTCTACATGAGCTGGATTCCGGTCTTTATCCTGCTGCTTTTGTCGCTAACCGCGATCGATTACGTCGCGGCTCTCTGGATCGAACGCTTTGCATCTTCGGCGCAGCGCAAAACCGCTCTAGTCATCAGTTTGACGGCAAACCTTGGATTGCTGGGGTTTTTCAAGTATTATAATTTTTTTGCTGCCAACATCGCGCACCTGCTTCATAGGCCTAGCGATGCTTTTGCCTTCAGCATCATCCTTCCTTTGGGCATCAGCTTTCATACGTTCCAGAGCATGTCCTACGTAATCGATGTTTACCGGAAACAGCAAGCACCAATAGCGAAGGCAAGAATATACTTGACTAAGGAGCCGTTTGCTTGTAAGATTGAATCATGGCAACCGAACCAACCACTCTTCAAGAAGCAATTATCTACTATTCCGATGCTGACAATTGCCTAAAAACGATGGTTGCGCGGCGGTGGCCGAACGGTGTCACCTGCCCCACCTGCGGTAGTGCTGATGTTCGCTTCCTGGCTAACCAGAAGCGCTGGGAGTGCAAGGGCAAGCATCCTAGAAAGCAGTTCTCCGCAAAGGTAGGAACCATCTTTGAGGATTCTCCAATCGGACTGGATAAGTGGCTTGCCGCTACCTGGATGCTTTCAGGCTGCAAGAATGGCATCAGCTCTTACGAGATTCACCGGGCCTTGGGTGTCACTCAGAAAACCGCATGGTTCATGATGCATCGGATTCGCCTTGGAATGCAGAATGAGGATACCGGCGGCAAGCTCTCCGGCGAAGTCGAAGTAGACGAAACCCTGATCGGCGGCAAGGCCCGCAATATGCATCTCGACAAGAAAGCGCGGCGCATCACTGGACGCGGCGGAAAAGACAAGACCGCTGTTATTGGGATCGTGGAGCGCGGCGGACGGGTCCGCACTTCGGTTGTTGAGAACCGGAAGAAAAAGACTCTTCAAGCCGAGGTCCGCAAGCACGTTGAAGCGGGTTCCGCACTGTACACCGATTTTCTGCTCTCCTACGAGGGACTAGCCAGCGACTACGCTCATCAGGTTATTGACCATGCCGTTAGCTACGTGGAAGGCAACGTTCATACCAACACTCTGGAAAATTACTGGAGTCTTTTGAAACGCGGCATCAGCGGAACCTACGTGAGCGTGGAACCGTTTCACCTGTTTCGTTACCTGGATGAGCAGGCGTTCCGCTACAACAACCGCAAGGACATGAACGACGCGGACCGCTTCAATGCGGTTCTTGGACAGATCGTCAACAAGCGGTTGACTTATGCGGAACTCACAGGCAAGACCGCAGACGGTCAAACGTGTGCTAACTGAAAAAGAGCGTACTAGGCAGCGAAGAGGAAAGCGGGTACAATAAAAACGAAACCCCCGGACTGTTTACAGCAGCCGGGGGCCGAATTTTTGAGTGCCGTGGGTGGCACGGGGAACATCAGACACTCCCATCCTAAGCCCTTCTCGGGCTTCTTGTCAATCCCACGGCGCACAGGAGATTTTTGTGCGTATAGATAAAAATGAACTTTTGCCCCAAGTTGCACAACCTAAGCTAGTTGTGATTGAAAAGCCGATTCTCCTAGTGGCTCAACCAGCCACACCAACGTTTTCAGACTTGGTGAATTTGATAGCCGGTGGAATTACGATCTGGTTAGGTGTGAGAGAACTTACTCAGGCACACCGCAGGAAACGTTAAAACCTTAGCTATTTCGTACGCTTCGCTTTCGGCTTTGGTCCGCGCCGGTTGGGATTCTTTGCGGCCTTTTCCTTGTAGGCATCCATGCGCCTCTTCAGTTCATCGTGTGGAACGGTGAGCAGTTTATCGAGCGTGCGCGTGAAAGCTTCGTACTCAGGGTTGGATTCCGCCACCAAAATCATGTTAGCACTAATTCCCCAAGTCATTTCTGCCGATTAAACCGAACGGGGGTAAAGAACACATGAAGGTATTCTGGATCACGCCGTTGTTACTGCTGGCGTCAACGGTCGCGAAGGCGCAGGACATCCCGCTATTGGCTCCCCTGCGAGGGGACGCGGCTAGCTTGGTGGACACCTTGAAATTTATTGAAGAGAAGCTTCCTGGCACGGTGAATTATATGGTGTACCTACATGACAACATTACAGGAACCGACCAACCTCCGCACACCACGAGTAGCACGCTAACGCAGGTGTCCGCCGATGCCGGTCGTTGTCAGATCAGCTTTCATGCAAGGTTTGAGATAACTATTAACGGCGTCCAGGTTATCAAGGCCCCCGAAAGCGACGGTGAGATCTTCCTAAAGCAGGTTCAAGAAATATCACTCGCCCAAAAAGAGACGATGGAGCAGCGTGCGCACGCCAGGGCGGGCCATCCACAGCTAAGCCCCAAGATTGATCCTCCCATCACCTTAGTAGTCGTCAGGAGTGCGCCGCCGAATCTTTCGAAGACATTTAGCTTCTATGACGAATCGCTGGCTGAGCGCGTCTCCAAGGCGCTGCAACACGCCGTGTCTCTCTGCGGCGGCGGCAAGCCGGAGACGTTCTAAAGACCAATATCCAGAATCGAGAAATCGAAGTCCATCAATCCCTCAAATTCAAAGCGCTTGCTGAAGGTGTACTGCACGGCGTGCTGGAGTTGAATCATTTTGTCCGTAGGCCAGAGCCACTGCCCCCTCGCAATCATCCACTCGTTGCGAACGTACCACGCTGACAGATCGGTTCCTTGGAGTGCACACACCTTGTTAGAATCAGCCGCATCAATATCAACGATCCGCGCCAGCGCGCCGGTTGTATTTTTGTTCTGATCCCAGAGTTTTTGGACGTGCTTACGGAACTCTTCCGTCCGGTCGAACACAAGACTGAGATCGTCTTTCGGATATTCGAGTCCTACACTTTGCAATGTCCCACGCGCGCAAATATCCCCGATAGTTGGGATTGGCCGCAGTTTTTTGGCGTGGTTGTGAGCGTCAATGGATACCGCGTACACGACTCCCCGGATATAATCTGCCGATTGCAGCACCCCTAACATATGGTCGATCAGGCTGGCGCGTTTTGGCAGACACCAGCTTTCAAACTCGCCTTTTCCATTGACTACCTCGGCGGCATGAAATCGCCCCTTGACGCCCTTCTGTTTCAGCGCATCTTTCCACGCCTCTTCAAAGCGATCCCAGTCTGTTTTAGAAGCAGAGTGGCAGACCAGCGCGACATACCCGCTTTGGTCCGATCCCTTGCCGCTACCATCGAAGAAACTCTTTATTAACACTGCCACGTCACCAAAGATGAGATCACGCAATCCTACGAAGGTCTGCGGAAGGATTACTTCCCGATCTGATCTAGGGTAGGCTGTTTTTATCACTTAGTCAACTATATTGTTACTATAGCGAATCCCATCGACTATGCCCTTTTCATTTCATTCTTCCCTCAGCTTGTAGCCGGACCGATTGTGCGGGCACATGAATTCTTCGGGGATCTGTATAACTGGAGACGCCCGTCCTCCGATGATGTGCTGCGCGGTTTTCTTCTCCTTCTTCTTGGCCTGACCAAAAAGGTCGTCATGGCTGACCGGTTCGCACAGATCGCCAACGGCTACTTTCGAGACGTTTCGAAGGAACCAGGAATGATCGCGGCATGGTCAGGCGTGATTGCGTTCGGCATTCAAGTATACTTCGATTTCTCGGGTTACACCGATATGGCCATTGGTATGGCGAAGCTGCTGGGATTCAATTTCCCTATCAACTTCCGAAGACCCTACCTCGCTTCCAGCATCACTGACTTCTGGCACCGCTGGCACATCTCATTATCACGTTGGCTACGCGACTACCTCTATATTCCGCTGGGTGGCAACCGCAGGGGTCGGCTGCGAACGTATCGAAACCTAATGGTCACGATGCTGCTAGGCGGTTTATGGCACGGTGCAAATTGGAACTTTGTGATCTGGGGTGGCTATCATGGAGCGCTGCTGAGCTTTGAGCGTGCATTTCGAAGGAAGCGATCTCCTGAGCCTGCACTTTGGAGAATACTCTATCCACTCCGGGCGGTAGCGACGTTTGGGCTTGTAATGGTGGGATGGATATTCTTTCGGGCTGCCTCGTTCGGCGACAGCGTCAACATCCTTCATCAAATGTTTCTTGTTCCAAACGGAAGGCAACTGATTCCGCACGTGGAGTTGGTCCTCGCCTTGATCACGCTGATTCTGGCGCTGGTCGAGGAGAAAAAGTCATGGTTCGAGAGAATCGCGCTCGGTCCGGCGTGGGCTTATGGTGCCGTTTGCGCACTCTTGCTGTTCTCCGTGGAAGTGCTCGGCTTTACGGGTGCAGCAGTCCCATTCGTATATTTCCAGTTTTAGCATCAAATCCCATCAGGACTGATCCTCGGGCGGACGGAACCGGGCAATGAGGGGGAGCCAGGCGGGACGGACGAGACCGTCCCTAAGTCTTCTCTCGAGTCTCTAGGTGGTCATGCCCTAGCGACACCTATTGCAGATCGCCCTTCGGCATCGCTCCCGAAATGAACTCGCCGATATCGTGTTTAAGCTTCGCGTGCGAATCCCCGTCGATGTACAGCATGTGGCCCGCCTGGTAGAAATCCCAGGTGATCTGCTTGTGCATCTCCGGACTCAGGCCCATGTGGTTGAAGGTGTACTCGACCGCGAAATACGGCGTTGCCAGATCGTAGTATCCAGCCGCGACCATCACCTTCATATACGGATTCTTCACCATCGCATTGCGCAGCATGCTGGTGGTATCGCCGAAGGCATTCCCGCTGCCGTAATCCCATGGCTGCACGCCGCCGCTGGTGTAGTAATACATGTCAGTCTTATAGTTCAGCTCATCGCGCATGTAGTGCTGGAAAATCGCCACGAACGGCGGAGTGATCAGCGTGCTCGAAGGATCGTACTCGCTGGTCTCGCCCGTATTCAGCGCAGACGGCCCATGAAGACGCCCATCGTAACGCCCAATGGTCTCGTGCTCAGTGCGCAGCAACTGGCGCGTGAAATGCCCAACATCCCACCGCAAATTCGTTTCGTCGAGGTAGTGCGCGTCGAGGCCCGTATACTTCGTCAGCTTCTCAATCGTAGCCTTGCGTTCCGCCACCGGTAGATCGTCGCCCTTCGCAAGCGCCGCGGCATACTCGCCCTGCGCGAACCCTTCCGCCTCTTTTAGAAACGCTTGCAGGTTCTTCTTCTGCAACTCCGGCGAGACTTTCTTGTGATACCACGCGTCGGCGGCGTAGGTAGGGAACTCGAGCTGGAACACCAGATCGTCGCTGCGGCTCCAGATTGTTTCCAGGTTCAGCGTCGTGCCGATCAACACCACGCCGTTGAATGCGATTCCGCGTTCGATCAAATAACCGGCAATTCCCGCCGCACGAAATGTCCCGTAGCTTTCGCCCGCGATGAACAACGGCGACAACTCGCGGCTATTGTGGGTGATGTACATGCGCATGAACTCGCTCACCGATTGAATATCGCCCTGCACGCCGTTCATGCGCTTGGCGACCTCAATCGTCTTCGCGCGGCTGTATCCGGTGCCCACCGGATCGATAAACACCAGGTCGGTCTGGTCGAGCCAAGTGTCCTGGTTGTCTTTCATCTGATACGGCGGCGGAGGCACGCCGCCATTCGGCATCAGCTTCGGACTGCGCGGACCCATTCCACCCATATGTACCCACATCGACGCCGAGCCAGGTCCCCCATTGAAGCAGAACGTCAGCGGACGCTTCGTCAGATCACTCTGCCCGTCGAGCGTGTACGCCATATAAAAAATGTGCGCCTCCGTCTCCCCATTCGCCGGATTCTTCAACGGCATCTGCGCGACGGTCGCCGTATAATTCAGCGTCTTCCCGTGGACCGTAACCGAGTGGTGCGTCACCACCGGCGTCTCGTCAATGTCGCCGCCGACCGCGGGTCCGGGACCTGAGACGCCTCCCCGGCCACGGCCACCACCGCCGGGATCAGGCGCGGCAGGCGCGGGTGCCGTTTGTGCCGGTGCGGGAGTCTGAGTTTGGGGTGGAGCCTGCCGGGCAGGTTGTTGTTGTGTCACGCTTTGCGCGAGGAAAAGTGCGAGTAGCGGAGCAATCATTAGTAAATGATATTCCAAACCGAATCGCCACGGGTGCCATAATGAGGCAAATCGGTGAATCGCAGTCTTCTCAAAGTCGCCGCGTCACTCCTCGCAATCGCCGCCTTCGCGCAGCGCGGACGATTTGAAGCGCCTGACGATGACGAGAAGCTCGCCCCTGTTCGCAACGCCGAATTTCATTTCATTCGCCTCGAATATACCGACCTGCCGCAGTACCATCGCCGCTGGGGTTATTCCTCCCGCGACGGCACCGGTGCAGGCTGGTGGCTGGTCGATTGGCCCGCCGCCGACAATCATTTCACTTACGGCATCCAGCGCCTTACCCGCATCGATATAGGCGACCCACGGCACCTCCGTCTCACCGACGACAGGATTTTCGACTACCCGTGGATCTATGCGACCCAAACAGGCTGGTGGGATCTCAGCGACGCGGAAACCGATCGTCTCCGCGAATACCTCCGCCGCGGAGGCTTCCTGATGACCGACGATTTCTGGGGTCCCGGGCGCGATCAATGGGAAGTGTTTCGCCAGACCATGAACCGCGTGTTCCCCGACAAGCAGATCACCGAGATCGACGAGACGGATTCAGCGATGCACGTTCTTTACGACATTCGCGAGCAGGATCGCACGTTCATCCCCGGCTCCCGCCACCTGCGTCGCGGCGCCGACGGATCGGTGCAGGTGATCCAGCCCGCGGGCACGAATCCTCAATGGCACGCCGTCCTCGACGACCGCAACCGCATGCTGGTAGCCGTAAATTACAACACCGATATCGGCGACGCCTGGGAGTTCGCCGACGTCCCGTATTATCCCGAAGAAATGACCGCGCTCGCCTATCGCTACGGCATCAACTACATCATTTACGCGATGACGCATTGACGCAGAAATACCAGCGACCGCTCGTGCGCGAGCTGCGCCGACAAGGGTTCATAGCTGATTCGCATATTGCAATTAAATCCGTGCCCCGCTTCATACCAGAAAATTTGAACATCGGGATGCGCATTCGCCACCTTATCCACCATCTCTTTCGTGATGTGCGCGTCTAACGATCCGAAGTGCAGCATCACCGGACATTCCGGCATTTCCGCCGCGAATTTGTCGATTCCCCCGGCATAATATCCGACCGCGACATCCGGTTTCAGTCGCGTCGCGCTCAGCCACGCGAGGGTCCCGCCTAAACAATATCCGATCACGCCGGTTTTCTTGCCTCCATTCATCCGAGCCCACTGGAGCCCGGCCTCGACGTCCTTCATCGCATCGCCCATGTCCAGTTTCTTGTAGAACCACATGGCTCGCACCCTGTCTTCGCCCTCGTAACCCAACTGCACGTTCTTCTCGGTGCGATCGAATAACGCCGGAGCAATCGCCAGAAACCCGTGCTTCGCATAACTGTCGGCCACATCGCGAATGTGCTGGTTGACGCCGAAAATTTCCTGAATCACCACCAGCCCGCCGATCGGCTCGCCCGCTGGCCTGGCCACGTAAGCGTCTAAAGTATGTCCATCGCTTGCTTGAATCTGGATCGTCTCGCTCATAATCTCCTTATGATAAGAGACAATAAAGTAGCATGATTCGCCGATCTATTTTATTTGCCGCCGTCGCTCTGCTATCGCTCGCCCAGGAATCCGATTGGAAGAAAGTCGATGCCCTCGCTGGAGTCGATTTTTCGGGCCTGTCGAAGCCTCAACAAGCCGCCGTCCTCGCCGTTCTTCGCAGCGAACCCTGCGCCTGCGGCTGCGATATGAAGGTGGCCGAGTGCCGCGTGAAGGATCCCGCCTGCGGCGTCAGCCGTCGTTTGGCCGCCTTCGCGATTCGCGACGCCGCGGCGGGTAAATCCGAAGCGTCCATTCGCGCCGACCTGGATAAATACGCCAAGCTGCCGCCGCCGGTTCTCGATGCCCCTGTGAAACTCTCGACCGCCGGCGCGCCGTTTAAAGGCCCTGCCGGCGCCAAGGTCACCATCGTCGAGTTCTCCGATTTTCAATGCCCCTATTGTGCGAAAGCCGCCCTCGAAGCGGCGCAGGTCGTCCAGAAATTCCCCAAGGACGTCAAGCTGGTTTTCAAACAGTTCCCCCTCGACGATCATTCGCAAGCCGAGCTCGCCGCCGAAGCCTCCCTCGCCGCGCAGGCGCAGGGCAAGTTCTGGCAGATGCATGACAAGATGTACGCCAACTTCCGCCAGATCAACCGCGACCGGATTTTAGTCTGGGCCACCGAAGCGGGATTGGACATGACTCGCTTTCGCACTGAACTCGACAGCCATAAATACGCGACGCGCGTGAAAGCCGAGGAGCAGGAGGGCGAAACCGCCGGTGTCGAAGGAACCCCCACCTTCTACATCAACGGTCAAAAATTCAACGGCGTGTTTGAAGTAAAAGCAATCGCCCCGATCGTCGTGGACGAGCTTAAGAAATAACCACTGTATGTCCGGGAATGGGATTCCCGGTCCCGCATCCGCCCGTCTCCGCGCCCGCTCCGCTGTTCTATCAACAGTTTGTATTGGCCCGATATCTGCTCTTTCTCATCCGATGCCTGCTTTTCTGTCCGACATCCGCCACTCCCTCCGGCTGCTCAAAAAAAGTCCCATGTTCACCTCGGTCGCGATCGCCTCGCTCGCGCTGGGCCTCGGCGCCAATACCGCGATTTTCAGCATGCTCGATCAGGTGCTGTTGCGTCCTCTGCCGGTGAAAAACCCCCACGAGCTCGTGCTCCTTACCTCCCCCGGCCCCAATCGAGGATGGTTCAGCGGCGACAATTCCGAGCGCCTCTTCTCCCGGCCGATGTACCTGGACATCCGCGATCGCAATCAGGTTTTTTCGGGAGTGATCGCGCGCGAGCCCATCGCCGTCAATCTCGTCTCTAAAGGACAGAGCGAAGCCGTAACCGGCGAGCTCGTCTCAGGCAATTTCTTCGACGTGCTCGGCGTGCTTCCGGAGCACGGACGTCTGCTCTCGGCGCACGACGACGTGACCAAGGACGCGCATCCGGTCGTCGTCCTCGGCTATGCCTATTGGATGAAGCGATTTGGTGGAGACCGGGGTATCGTCAATCAAACGGTCCGCGTCAACGATTCGCTAATGACCGTCACAGGCGTTCTGCCGCGCGAGTTTTTCGGTGTCGATGTTGGCCGCCGGCCGGATATTTACGTTCCTCTGGCGATGAAGTCGAAAATGACTCCTACCGAGGATCGGTATGACGACCGCACCTCTCACTTTCTTCACATCCTGGGCCGGCTCAAGCCCGGGATGACGATGACGCAGGCGAACGCGTCCCTTCAGGTGATCTTTAAACCGATGCTCGAAGCCGATCTCGCCGCGATTCACGGCGACATCAGCCAGCCGTTTCACGATCGGTTTTTGGCCAAGTCCCTCATCCCGGTGCCCGCGTACAACGGTGTGCCCACGTTTCGCGAAACCACCGGCACGCCGCTCTATGTGCTGATGGGGATGGTCGGACTCGTTCTCCTGATTGCCTGCGCCAACGTCGCGAATCTTCTAGTCGCGCGCAGCCTCGGCCGGCAGAAAGAAATCGCCATCCGCCTGGCGATGGGCGCATCCAGAAGAGACATCGTCCGGCAACTCCTCGCCGAAAGCATGGTCCTCGCGACCCTCGGCGCGTTCGCGGGCCTTATAGTGAGTGCGTGGACCTCCGGCGTTCTGGTGCAAGCTATTCCAGGGCAGGGAGGCGTCAGCGGTCTTAACGCGGCGCTCGATCCGCGCACCATCGCGTTCACCTTTGCGCTTGCCTTCATCACCGGCATCGGATTCGGACTGCTTCCCGCGATCCAATCGACCCGCCCGAACATGTATTCGACATTAAAGGATCAGGCCGGCAGTGTCATCGGAGGCTTCGGGCAGATCCGCTCTCGCCAGGCACTCGTCGTCGCGCAGGTCGCGTTGTCCCTGCTGCTGCTGGTCGGCGCAGGTCTTTTCACGCGCAGCTTGATCAACCTGCGCAGGCTCGACCCCGGATTTCAAACTGCGAATATGGTGGCCTTCGCGGTCGATGCGTCTCGCAACGGATACTCGCCTCAGAGGATTCATCAGACGTATCAGGCTATCCAGCAGCGGCTCGGCTCCCTTCCCGGGGCGCGCTCCGCCGCGCTTAACGAAACCATGCTCCTCTCGGGCGACAGCGGGATGAACACCATTCATGTGGAAGGCTACAAATCCAAGCAGGAGGAGAATATGAATCCCAATTTCACAGCGATTTCTCCGGGCTATTTTTCCACTCTCGGCTTGCCGTTGCTGATGGGCCGGGATTTCACCGCGGCGGACCGCCAGAGTTCGCCCCAGGTAGCCATCGTCAATGAGACTTTCGCCAAGTATTTTTTCAACGGTGAAAATCCAGTGGGACGGAGGTTCGGAATGGGGGGTACCGAGGGGCCGCTCGATATCGAGATTGTGGGCGTCGCCAAAGACGCCAAATACGACAGTCTTCGGAACGATAAAGTGCGCTTCGTCTATATCCCATATCTTCAGGACCCCGCGCCCGGCTACATGACTGTGGAGGTGCGCACAGCGGTCTCGCCCCAAGCCTTTATGCCCGCCTTGCGCAAGGAAGTCGCGCAGGTCGATTCTAATCTAGCCATTTGGGATTTGAAGACCATGGAGTCGCAGATCGACGAATCGCTGTTTGCCGAGCGCATGATCGCCACGCTATGCGTCTGCTTCGGCGCCCTCGCCACCATTCTCGCCTCCATCGGCCTCTACGGCGTCACCGCCTTCTCCGTCGCGCGCCGCACGCGGGAAATCGGCATTCGCATGGCCCTGGGCGCTGGCCGCCGCCGCGTCGTAGGCATGGTGCTCGAAGAAGTTTCCTGGATGTGCCTGATAGGCGTCGGCGTCGGCCTCCCTCTATCGATCGGCCTGAGCCGCTACATCGCCTCACAACTTTACGGCATAACCCCGACCGATTCGCTAACGCTCATCTTCGCCGCGTTGACCATGATGTTCGTCTCCCTGCTTGCCGGCCTCCTGCCCGCCCGCCGCGCCGCGACCGTAGACCCCACCATCGCCTTGCGCTACGAATGATTCCCAGCTAACTTCAACCCAACCGGACGGATAAAACAAAGCAAAAACCCATCCGGGTCCTTCGTATGCAGCCGTCTCGCTGCTCTGGCTGCTGGTCGCACTCGCCGCCTGCTACCTCCCCGCACGCCGCGCCGCCCGTGTCGATCCGATGTCGGTCCTCCGGACTGAGTAAGCTAAACTATTAGCTTGACTGAAATTGAGCAACGTCGCCTCACCCTGTCCGCGCGTTTACCGGAGCTGAAGATCGACGCCCTCCTGGTTTCCTCTTCCGCCAACGTCCGGTATTTGACAGGCTATGCCGGATCTAATGGAATCCTGCTGCTGACAAACGGCGAATCGCACTTTTTCACCGACCCCAGATACGCCCTCGAAGCCTCGCAGCGGATTTCCGCGAAGGTCCACATCGAAAAGAAGCCGCTGCTAGCCGGCGCAGTCGCGGTAATAAAACGTAAGCGATTGAAAAAAATAGGTTTTGAGTCCTTCTCGTTGCGCTATGAGGCTTACGCCAAGCTCAAGCAGGAACTGGATCTTCACCCCATCGGAAACGTGATCGAAGAGCAGAGAATGGTGAAATCCCCCTCCGAGCTCGACCTGATTCGCCGCAGCGTGGCCACCAATTCCGAGGCCTATTCGAAAACCATCCGGCGCGTGCACGCGGGCGCACGGGAACAAGATATAGCGGCCGAACTCGACTATCAAATGCGCGCGCTGGGGGCGGAAAAAGCTGCCTTTGACACCATCGTCGCCGCAGGCCCCCGGTCCGCGCTCCCGCATGCCCAACCGACGTCCCACCGGCTCGGCGAAAATGAACTATTATTAATAGACATGGGCGCCAGCCGGGATGGCTACGCCAGCGATATGACGCGCGTTTCCCATACAGGAACGCCGCCAAAGCGCATTTTAAGGCTCTATAAGGCTGTTTTGGAGGCACAATTAGCCGCTTTAAGGTCGATTAAGCCCGGTATAACCACCGGAGAAGTGGACGCGGCGGCCCGAAGCGTGTTAAAACGTCATGAGCTTGATCGCGCGTTTGTGCATTCCACCGGTCACGGTCTGGGTCTCGAAATTCACGAGCCGCCGAGGATCGCGAGAAAGGATAAGACCAAACTTCGGGCGGGGATGGCCATCACCATCGAGCCGGGGGTTTATATTGATGGAGTTGGCGGAATCCGGATCGAAGACACCGTGCTTGTGACGGAGCATGGCTGCGAAGTACTGACCCCGACCCCGAAAGACTTCATCGAACTATAAATGACCATCGACGAAATTAAAGAGCTGCTCCAGATTTTCAACGAAAGCGGCGTAGGCGAGCTCGAAGTGCAGCGCGGCGACGATCGCCTGCGCATCAAGCGGGCTGGGACGAGCAAGGAATATATCGTGACGCCGCAGCCTCAGGCTGCTCCGGCTCCGTTCCAGCAGAGTACGCCGAAGGCGCCTGAAACGGACGGCATGCTGGTGAAATCGCCGATCGTGGGCACTTACTACGATTCTCCGTCGCCCGATGCCCCGCCTTTTGTTAAAGTTGGCGATTCGGTCGAGCCGGGACAGGTGCTCTGCATCATCGAATCGATGAAGCTGATGAATGAAATCGAGGCGGAAACGGGCGGCACCCTGGTCGCCAAGCTCGTGGAAAACGGACGCCCGGTGGAGTACGGCGAGGCTTTGTTCTCGATCCGGCCCAGATAGCATGTTCCAAAAAATCCTGATCGCCAATCGAGGCGAAATTGCGCTTCGAATCATCTGCGCCTGCAAGGACTTGGGCATTCGCACGGTGGCAGTCTATTCGGAGGCCGATCGGCACAGCCTCCATACGCGTTTTGCCGACGAGGCGATTTGCATCGGGCCGGCCAAAAGCGCGCGGAGTTATCTCGACATTCCGTCGGTCATCAGCGCGGCTGAAATTTCCAATGCCGATGCGGTGCATCCAGGTTACGGATTCCTGAGCGAGAACGCCGATTTCGCCGAAGTGTGCGAGACCAGCGGACTGACGTTCATCGGTCCGACGCCCGATGTGATCCGTCGCATGGGGATGAAGCAGATCGCGCGCTCCGTGATGGAGGAAGCGGGCGTGCCGATTTTGCCCGGCTCCAAGGGTGTTCTAAAATGCGTCGAGGAAGCGCTTGAACTGGCGGAACAGGTCGGCTATCCGGTGATGCTGAAGGCATCGGCGGGCGGCGGTGGCCGCGGCATGCGCGTGGTGCGGACGGCGGAGGAACTGCCCAATCTTCTGGCGCAAGCGCAAGCAGAAGCGACGGCGGCGTTTTCCTGCGGCGATATGTACATGGAGAAGCTGGTCGAGAATCCGCGTCATATCGAGTTTCAGGTGCTGGGCGACACGCACGGCAACGTTGAGATATTGGGCGAGCGGGAATGCTCCATCCAGAGGCGGCATCAGAAGCTGCTTGAAGAAGCTCCGTCGACGGCGGTTAGTCCGGAGCTGCGCGCGCGCATCTCCGAAAGCCTACGCGTGGCGTTCAAGAAAATTGGCTATACCAACGCCGGGACAGTCGAGTTTCTGATGGACCAGAAGGGCAACCTGTATTTCATCGAAGTGAACGCGCGTATTCAGGTGGAGCATCCGGTGACCGAGATGGTGACCGGCGTCGACCTTGTCAAGAGCCAGATCCGCATCGCGGCGGGCGAGCCTTTGTCGAGCATTCTGCGCGAGCCGGTGACCATTCGCGGCCACGCCATCGAGTGCCGCATCAACGCCGAGCATCCCGACACGTTCACGCCATCGCCGGGGCGCATTACCGGGTTCAATTTGCCTGGCGGCGCGGGCGTTCGCGTCGATACCGCGGCGTATCACGACGGCGTGATTCCTCCGTACTACGATTCGCTGGTGGCGAAGCTGATCACGCACGGCGCGGATCGGGAGGAGGCTACTGCGCGGATGAACAGGGCGCTCGATATGTTCGTGGTGGAGGGGATTTACACGTCGATTCCGCTGCATTTGAAAATTCTCGCGCATCCGGATTTTATATCGGGTAATCTCGACACGAGCTTCTTGGCGCGGACGGGGTTGATCGGGGAGAAGAAATCGCCCTAGCTTCGGGGAAGCGCGAACAGTTCAGTTTCGGACATTGGGAAGCGCTTCCCGTTGTCGGTTAGCCTAGACGTAATCAAAAGGGTCTCCAGGCGGTTGGCCATCAACAACTTGGCCCGACATATCGCGATGTGCTTCAAAAGTCTCCCGACCATCCATCGTTTGCCTTAATCGATATCGCGATCAAACTCGATCACCTCAGCAAAGCGGATTTCGCGCCTATTGCTGAGGTTGAGGCCCTTGCTACGCGGTTCCTTAGAAATCGAATGGCATACAATGTCGTACTCGATCTTGTTTTTGGAAACCTTTGCAATGTTCGGTACATATACCCCGTGAAGCAGAAGCTCGCGGAGACGATGAAGATTAAGGTGGACTCGCCCAAATTGCTTGATTCCAGAACCAAATTGATGAGCCGACGGTCGGAGACCGAGAAGGGTAAAAAGGCGAAGTGTTTTGGCGTTGTTTTCTTGCATAGCACCCTATGCTTCGGCGTTCCTGATTCGTTTTTGCGCTCCCATTAGACTCCTCTTATCACTTCCTGATAGCTCCTAAGGGCTCTTTGAGTTGCCGCTCGTGCCTTTCGTTTCTATCTGTTACCGGTACCGGATGCGCTCATAACCCAAAGGTCGTAGGTTCAAGCCTACCCCGCAACCAATTATTCCTCTGGCGCCTCCGGACGGTAGAAGCGGGTTCGGCAACTGCGGCACCGGAATGGCCATCGGCCGAATAACACCTGAATCGCCGCCCAAAATCCGCCTCGTTCGGAGCGGACTATATCATTAGATCCACATTTTGAACACTTTGGAAGGTTCCTTTTGGAGTTCCGTTTTCCAAACATTCACACGCCCCGCAGTCTTTGGGCTGGATCGTAATAAAACCGCTCTCGGATGATCTTGCCGTCCCGCCATTCCTGATATGCCACCTCATCAAGCTCGATCTGCCGCCCGGCGGCGTCCGTGTAAGCAAATACCCAGTTAATCGCCGCCCGGTCCCCATCGACCATGAGCGATCCCACCCGTTCGACGTGAATATCCGGCACAGTGGCCAGCACCTTTCGCTCATTTTCCAACAACGCTCGAAGCCCCAAACGCGGAGGATCCAGGTTCTCCTGCGTCGTGGCGTCTTCCGCATAGAATCGCTCAATCGCTTCGAGGAATTTTCCCTGATGAGCGAGCGCGATCAGTTCTGTCACATTGTCACGTGTTCCCATCTCTCCTCTGATTATGCCAAAGCTGCACATTCGGGTCGATTATGCTCGTTGCTACAATTGCTTTACATCATGTGGCATACCGGCGTATTTCTTCTGATGACCGCGGCCGATCTGACAGTGGATCATGTGACCGTGGCTGGAACGGACCTGAAGGAAATGCAGGCCCGTCTGGCAGCCGTCGGCATTCCCAGCGAATACGGCGGCGCGCACAGTAATGGCGCCACGAAAATGGCGCTCACCAGTTTTCCAGACGGGTCGTATCTCGAACTGATCGCGTTGCAAGCGAATCCCGACCGGAAAGCGCTCGACGCGCACTACTGGTCGAAGCAGATGCGTGGCAATGCCGGACCAACCGCGTGGGCCGTGCGCGCTGGCGACATTACAGCCGAAGCCAGACGTCTGCGAACCGCGGGAATCACAGTTAGTCTCCCGGCGCAAAGCGGACGTGCGCGGCCCGATGGCACGCGGCTCGACTGGGTGACGGCGCGAATCGGTGAGGAACCGAACGGCACTTTCTTTCCGTTTCTGATTCGCGATATCACGCCGCGCGAGGCTCGTGCATTTCCGACGGGTCAGCCAACCACCAAAGACTTCCCTGGAGTGCAGCGCGTGGTGATCGCGGTGCGAGACCTGAAGGCATCGGTCGCGCGCTACCGGCAGGCCTATGGCTTACCCGCGCCAGTGGAACGCGAGGATGTTCATTTCGGCGCGCGCCTGGCTTCTTTCGCGGGGACGCCCGTGATCCTCGCGGCTCCTCTGAATGCGGCATCATGGCTGGCGCAGCGAATCGAGCGATTCGGCGAAGGTCCCTGCGCGTTCGTGTTAGGCCGTCCGGCTGTGGCTCACGGGACCGGGATCTCGTGGTTCGATACCGAAAAACTCGGTTGGCATCTCGGATTCGAAGAATGACCGCTTTACTTTTCGAGTTGCTTCCGGATCGCCTGTAGTTCGCTCAGCCGCGCACCGGTCATTTTGGGATAACTCATCTTGAGCCCTCGAAGCGCTTCGATGACGATCCGCGATACGATCAGCCGGGCGTTGTACTTGTCGTCCGCCGGCACAACATGCCATGGCGCGCTCCTCGTACTGGTAGCGCTCAGGCAATCCTCGTAGGCCTTCATATATTCATCCCAGAACTTCCGCTCCGCGACGTCGGCCTGGCTGAATTTCCAATTCTTGTCCGGTTTGGCAATTCGCTCCAGAAAGCGTTTTCGTTGCTCCTCCTTCGAAAGGTGGAGGAAAAACTTAAGGACCCGCGTGCCGTTGCGATGGAGGTGCTTCTCCAAATCCACAATGGAGCGATACCGCCCGTTCCAGTCCGTCTTGCCTGGTACCCTCTCGCTCCGCAAAATTTCGGGATGTACCCGGACAATCAGCACCTCTTCGTAATAGGAGCGGTTAAAGACCCCGATCCTTCCGCGCGCCGGCAAACGGCAGGTCGTGCGCCACAGAAAATCGTGTTCCAGTTCTTCCTCGCTGGGATGCTTAAAACTGTACACTTCGCAGCCCTGCGGGTTGATGCCGCTCAACACGTGACCGATCGCGCCATCCTTGCCCGCCGCATCCATGGCCTGAAAAATAAGGAGCACCGAATACTCGTTGGATGCGTAGAGCAGGCGCTGCAGAGCACTCAGCTCCTTGGTGTCCCCGCCCAGCAGCTCTTTGTAATGCTCTTCCGACGTATAGAGGGGTGGCGTGCGCGTGGCCCATTTCTTGAGCTTGACTTTCTCCGCGCTCGAAACGCGATAGTCATTTATATCGATGACGTCGATTTTCATGCCTCCACGCCAAGTGGAGTATCGCCCCTGCGTCGTTCCCGGAACCGCTCCCATCGCAGCCGGAGATTGTCGAGCTCGAGATACACCACGGGCGTCGTATAGAGAGTCAGCAGCTGGCTGACGATCAGTCCGCCAATAATCGTGATCCCCAGCGGACGCCGCAGCTCCGCGCCTACGCCAACGCCGGACGCCAGCGGCACCGCGCCCAGCATGGCCGACATGGTTGTCATCAGAATAGGACGGAAGCGCAGCAGGCACGCCTTGTAAATCGCATCCCGCGGGCTCATGCCTTCTCCGCGTTCGGCCGCCAGCGCGAAATCGATCATCATGATCGCGTTCTTCTTCACGATGCCGATCAGTAATATGATCCCGATCATCGCGATCAGGCTCAGGTCCGTCTTGAACAGAAACAGCGCCAGCAGCGCTCCGACGCCCGCCGACGGCAGCGTCGACAAAATCGTGATGGGATGAATAAAGCTCTCATATAGCATACCGAGCACGATGTACACTGTCGCCAGCGCCGCCGCAATCAGGAACGGCTCGGTACTTAGCGAATCCTGATACGCCTGCGCGGTTCCGGCGAAGGTTGTGTGAATGGTGGGAGGCAGACCCATCTTCTGCGCGACTCCGGTGATGGCGTCGACCGCCTCGCTCAACGCCACCCCCGTAGCGAGATTAAAGGAAATCGTCACCGCCGGAAACAGCCCTTGATGGGGGACCGATAACGGCGCCGTGGCAGGCGCGAAACGGGCGAATGCGTTCAACGGGATCTGTTTGCCGCCGGGCGCGCTAACCCAAATTTCTTTCAAAAACTGCGGATCTTGCCAATACTGCGGAGCGGCCTCCATGATCACGTGATACTGATTCAAAGACGTGTACATCGTCGATACCTGGCGCTGGCCGAACGCGTCGTACAGCACGCTGTCGATCAGTTGCGGAGAAATGCCGAAGCGCGCCGCCGAATCGCGGTCGTATTGAACCACCGCTTGCAGACCGTTATTCTGTTGATCGGAATTGGCGTCGGTGATGATCGGGATTTTTCGCAGCGCCTCCAGCATCGGCCGTCCATACGTGGTCAGGTCCTGGATATTATCCCCCTTCATGGTGTACTGATAGAGCGCGGCGCTCTGCCGCCCGCCGACGCGCACATCCTGCGAAGCCTGAAGATATAGCGTTGCGCCGCGAACCCGGGCTAGCTGCGGACGCAGTCTGTCGATGACTGCGTATACCGATACTTTTCTGTCCTTCAGCGCTTTCAACTGAATGTTCACCCGGCCCTGATTGATGGTGCTGCCGCCGCCGCCGCTGCCGCCTGTCGACGCGGTCACCGTGTCGATCGCGGGGTCGGCCTGCACGATCTTCACCATCTGAAGCACGACGGCCTGCATCGCTTGAAAAGAAGTGTCCTGATCCCCGATGATGGTCCCCTGCATGCGGCCGTTATCCTGCTGCGGGAAAAATCCCTTTGGCACTTTAACGAACAGATAGACGTTCAAGCCGATGGTCGCGGCCAGCACCAGCAGCGTAATCAGAGGGTGCCGGAGAACCCGTGTCAAACTTCGCCCATACATGTCGACCACCCAGTTGAAGCCACGCTCGCTGGTCCGGTACATCCATCCGTGCTCTTCGTGCTCCTTCAGCAGATAGGCGCACATCATCGGTGTCGTCGTGAGCGAAACCAGCATCGAAACTCCGATCGCCACCGATAGCACCACCGAGAATTCGCGGAACAGCCGGCCCACGATGCCGCCCATCAGCAGCAGCGGAATAAACACAGCCACCAGCGAAATGCTGATTGTCAGTACGGTAAAACCAATCTCCTCCGCGCCCTTCAGCGCGGCCTCGAACGGCTTCATCCCCATCTCAAGATAACGCGTGATGTTCTCGATCACCACGATCGCGTCGTCCACCACGAACCCTGTCGAAATGGTCAGCGCCATCAGTGATAAATTATCCACGCTGTACCCGCACAGGTACATGACGCCGAACGTACCGATCAGCGAGACTGGAACCGCGACGCTCGGAATGAACGTCGTTCGGACGCTTCGGAGAAAGAAGAACACCACCAGGATCACCAGCGCCACCGAGATCATCAGCGTGATCTCCACGTCGTGAACCGATGCGCGAATGGTTACTGTCTGGTCCTGCGTCACGGTAAGATCGATGGTTTGCGGAATGGCCGCCTTCAGTTGCGGGAGCGCCGCCCGGATATGATCCACGGTGTCGATAATATTCGCACCCGGTTGCCGGTTCACCGTCACCACCACCGAAGGCCGTCCGTTCGCATAGCCCGCGTTCCGAAGATCCTCGACGGAATCCACTACATCCGCAATGTCGGACAGGCGCACCGCGGAGCCGTTGCGATAGGCCACAATCAGCGGCCGGTAATCTTTCGCTTTGAAGATCTGATCGCTCGACCCCACCTCCCACATACGTATCCCATCGTCAAAATGGCCCTTCGGGATATTCGCATTCGCCGTGTTCAAGACGCTCCGCACCGTTTCGAGACCGATCCCGTACTTGTTCAGGATCATAGGATTCAGTTCGATGCGAACGCTCGGCAGCGAGCTGCCATAGGTGAAAACCTGTCCCACTCCCTTGATTTGCGACAGTTTCTGCGCCATGATCGTCGATGCGGCGTCATACATCTGCCCCCTGTCGAGCACGTTCGAAGTCAGCGCAACCTGAAAAATGGGAGCGTCCGCCGGATTCACCTTGCGGTAGTTGGGATTGCTTGGCAGGTTTGCAGGCAGGTAGCCGCGCGCCGCGGCGATGCCGGCCTGCACATCGCGAGCCGCCGCGTTGATATCCCGGTTTAAGTCGAATTGCAGCGTAATGCCGGCCCCGCCCAGGCTCGACGACGACGTCATCTCGGTCACCGCCGCGATCCGCCCGAACTGCCGCTCGAGCGGCGTAGCCACCGAAGATGCCATGATCTCCGGACTCGCGCCCGGCAAACTCGCGTTCACGGAGATGGTCGGAAAGTCCACCTGCGGCAACGGCGAAACGGGAAGCATGGTGTACGCCACCCCGCCCGCCAGCGCAATCGCAACCGTCAGCAGCGTGGTGGCCACCGGCCTTTCGATAAACGGTTTGGAGATATTCATCGCTTAATCTCCCGTCGCCGGCGCCGGCTGCGGTCCATGTGGTGACGGTCCGGGTCCGGCCGAGTCCGGCACCAGGTCCCGGTCCGTGCGAGCCCCTCCGAATCGCCGCGCCAGCCGGTCGAACCAAAGATAAATCACCGGCGTCGTGTACAGCGTCAACGCCTGGCTGAAAATCAAGCCGCCCACCATCGTGATTCCCAGCGGTCTCCGCAGCTCCGACCCCACGCCCGTGCCCAGCGCCAGCGGCAGGCCGCCCAGCAACGCCGCCATCGTCGTCATCATGATGGGACGGAATCGCAACAGGCATGCCTGATAAATCGCGTCTTCCGGCGTCATGCCATGGTGACGCTCGGCGTCCAGCGCGAAATCGATCATCATGATCCCGTTCTTTTTCACGATGCCGATCAGCAGGATGATGCCGATCAACGCGATCACGCTAAAATCGGCGCGGCAGATGTACAGCGCCAGCAGCGCGCCCACGCCCGCTGAAGGCAGCGTCGACAAAATCGTAATCGGATGGATGTAGCTTTCGTAAAGCACCCCCAGCACGATGTATACCGTCACCAGCGCCGCCAGAATCAGCACCCATTCATTTGCCAGCGAGTTGATGAACGCCGCCGCGGTTCCCTGAAATGCCGTCTGAATGCTAACCGGCATGTTCAGCTCTTCCTTCGCCTTGTTGACGTCGTTCACCGCGTCGCCCAGCGAGGTCTCGGGAGCCAGGTTGAACGATAGCGTCACCACCGGAAACTGCCCCTGATGGTTCACCGTGATCGGCACGGATATCAGCTCCATGTGCGTAAATGCGCTCAGAGGGACCTGATTGCCGTTGGCGAAAAATACCTGCGAAGACGGTGCCGCGCCTCCGCTGAATGCCGCGGTCGACGATGTGGTCGCCACGCCCAGCGTCTGGCCCGCTGTGGCCGCCGCCACCGATGCACTCGATGGCCCGAATCCAGCCGTCGCCGTCGTCCCTCCAGCCACCACTCCGGAACCGCCCGTTGAACCTCCCGCCGATGACCGGATAAAAAGGTCGCGCAGATCCTTGGGATCTTTCATGAAACCGGGCTTCACTTCCAGCACCACGTGATACTGGTTCAATTGCGTGAACATGGTCGATACCTGCCGCTGTCCATACGCATCGTACAGCGTGTTGTCGATCTGCGTGGGCGTGATCCCCAGCCTCGCCGCCGTATCCCGGTCGAATACCAGTCTCGCCCGCAGCCCGCCCACCTGTTGATCCGTCGCCACATCGGTTAACCCCGGCAGCGCCTGCAGCTTCTCCACCATCTTCGGAACGAATGAATTCAGCTCGTCCGCATTCGGATCCTCCATCGTGTATTGGAACTGCGTGCGGCTCACCCGGTCCTCCACCGTCAGATCCTGCACCGGTTGCATATATAACGTGATGCCCCGTATCCGCGCCAGCTCCGGTTGCAGCCGGCGAATCACGTCGCTGGCGCTGATTTTGCGCACCTCCAGATCCTTCAAGTTGATCTGGATGCGACCGGTATTCAGCGTCGTATTGGTCCCATCAATGCCGATGAACGACGACAAACTGTCCACCGCCGGGTCTTTCAGGATCGCCTTTGCCAGCGCCTGCTGCCGCTCCGACATCGCCTGGAATGAAATCGTCTGCTCGGCCTCGGAGAGTCCTTGAATCACGCCGGTATCTTGAATGGGAAAAAAGCCTTTAGGAATTCTGATGAACAGAATAACGGTCATCGCCAGCGTCGCCACCGCCACCAGCAGCGTCAAGGTTTGAAAGCGCAGCACATACGTCAGCGTTTTTCCGTAGAACGCGATAATCGACTCGAACATTCTTTCCGACGCCTGGAAGAATCGCCCTTGTTTGGCCTCCGGCTTGTGCTTCAGGATCTTCGCGCACATCATCGGCGTCAGCGTCAAGGACACCACAGCGGACACGAGAATGGTTACGCTCAGCGTCACCGCGAACTCGCGGAACAGCCGGCCCACGATGTCGCCCATGAACAGCAGCGGGATCAGCACGGCAATCAGCGACACAGTCAGCGAAACGATCGTGAACCCGATCTGCTCGGACCCCTTCAGCGCCGCCGCCAGCGGTTTTTCGCCCTCTTCTATATAGCGGGAGATGTTTTCGATCATCACGATCGCATCGTCCACCACGAACCCCGTCGAGATCGTCAGCGCCATCAGCGACAAATTGTTCAGGCTGTACCCCAGCAGATACATCACGCCAAACGTTCCCACCAGGGAGAGCGGAACCGCCACGCTGGGAATAATCGTCGCCGAAACGTTGCGCAGGAACACGAAAATAACCATCACCACCAGCCCGATGGTCAGCATCAATTCGAACTGCACATCGTTCACCGACGCGCGGATCGTATTGGTCCGGTCCGTCAGAATTGTGATCTTCACTGACTGCGGCATCGAGGATTGCAGTTGTGGCAGCAGCAGCTTCACCCTGTCCACCACTGAAATGATGTTCGCGCCCGGCTGCCGTTGTATATTCACGATCACCGCCGGCGTCGAGTTCATCCACGCCGCCTGGCGCAGATTTTCAATGTCGTCCGTGATGTCCGCCACGTTGCTGAGACGCACCGGCGCCCCGTTCCTGTAGGCGACGATGAGCTTCGCGTAATCGTCGCGCGATAGCAACTGATCGTTCGCCCCGATCTGGTACGCCTGCATCGCGCCATCGAAATTGCCCTTCGCCTGATTCACGTTGGCCGCGGTGATCGAATTCCGCAGATCCTCCATATTCAATCCGAACGACGCCAGTTCCGTTGGATTCGCCTGGATTCGCACCGCCGGCTTCTGGCCTCCGCTGATGCTCACCAGTCCAACACCCGGCAACTGCGAAATTTTCGGCGCGAGACGTGTATCGGCCAGATCTTCCACCGTCCGCAGAGGCAGCGCATCGGAGGCCAGCGCCAGCGTCAGAATCGGCGTATCGGCTGGATTGACCTTCGCGTAGATCGGAGGAGTCGGAAGGTCCGCGGGCAGGTACGTTCCCGATGCGTTGATCGACTGCTGCACTTCCTGCTCCGCAATGTCGATGTTCAGGCTTAAACTGAATTCCAGCGTGATCACCGAACATCCGTCGGAGCTGGTCGACGTCATCTGCTGCAACCCCGGCACCTGTCCCATCTGCCGCTCGAGCGGCGCAGTCACCGAAGATGCCATCACGTCCGGGCTCGCACCCGGATAGAATGTGATGATCTGGATCGTCGGATAGTCCACTTCCGGCAGGGCCGAAACCGGGAGCTGTTTATAGGCAACCGCGCCCACCAGCAGAATGCCCACCATCAACAAGGAAGTGGCAACCGGCCGCAGGATGAAATTCCGCGACGGATTCACGACTTCCCTTTCCTCCCTTTTCCACCGCCCGAACTATCCCCGCCACCGCCCCCCCCGCCGCGTGGCGCCTCGCCCGGAACCTGCGCGTTGACCTTGCTCCCTTCGACCAGCCGGTCCACACCCACCGTCACCAGCTCGTCGCCCGGGTTCAACCCGGACGCGATTTCCGTTTGATCGCCCTCCGTCACGCCCGTCGCCACAGTGCGGATCGTCACCGTCTGGTCCGGCTTCACCAGCCACACGTAGGTCGATTGCGAATTGCGTTGGATCGTCGCGTTCGGCACTAGAACCACGCCTGTCTTTTGCTCCACCAGCAGCCGCGCATTCACAAACTGGCTCGGAAACAGCTTGCCTGCCTTGTTGTCGAAATTGGCTCTCAGCCTCAGCGTGCCGGTGGTCGGATCGATCTGATTGTCGATCGTCGCCAGCGTTCCATCGCTCAGTTTGTTTCGGTTATCGCGATCCCAAGCCTCGACATGCAACGAAGCCCCCGCGTGCATTTTTTCGAGCACCAGCGGAAGCTGATCCTCCGCGATCGTGAAGATTACGCTGATCGGATCGATTTGGGTGATCACCACCAGCCCATTGGCATCGCTGGCGTGCACGATATTTCCGGGGTCCACGAGGCGCAGCCCCACCCGGCCGTCGATCGGCGCCGTGATGTGGCTGTAAGTCAGGTTCAATTTCGCGCTATCGATGGCCGCCTGGTCGGTCTTGAGCGTTCCCTCATACTGTGAAACCAGCGCTTCCTGGGTCGCATACTGCTGCTCCGGAATGGCCTGCTGATTCAGGAGTGTTTTGTACCGGTCCAGATCGGTACGCGCATTCTTCAGCAGCGCCTGGTCGTGAAGCAGTTGTCCCTGCGCCTGATCCAGCTGCACCTGGTACGGCCGCGGATCGATCTCCGCGAGAAGATCCCCCTTCTTGACGATCTGGCCTTCTTTGAACAGAACCTTCATCAGTTCCCCGTCCACCCGGCTCCTCACCAGATCCGTATAAACCGGAGTCACCGCGCCCAACCCTTGATCGTAAACGCCGATGTTGCCTTTCTTCGCCCGTGCCGCGATCACCAGTGTCGTCCCACCCGCGCCTTTCTTCCCTTTGCCGCTGGTCGGCGCCGGCGCTTGGCTGGATTGAAAAGCCTTGATCTTCGGCCACAAGAAATAGGCTGCCACTCCCACCGCCGCCAGGACAACCAGCCATATCCATCGTCCCGATGACGTGCGCTCGCGTTTAATCGTCGGTGCGACAGGCGGTGTTACACTTCGAAGCTCGGTTGGAGTCGGTTGACCCATAATTTCCCTTCTTTTGAAAGACGCCATTTCAGACCGGCAAGGTTTCACCGGGGGAGCCTTAACTCCTATGCTATTTGGCGAATAGCGTCCCGTCTTTCACGACGCCTTGGAAGCTACATACTAACATGCCTATAAATGCCGTTATTGTGCCTCGGCGATGCCGAAAAACTCGTGGGTCGGGCAGGCGGTTTCGCCTGCCAGTGAGTTTTCAGTTTCTTACGCCCCGCGCTTCCGAATCTCGATATTCAGCCGCTTGATCTTCTGGTTCAGCGTCGAAAGCGGCACATGCAATGCCTCCGCCGCCGCCGTCTGGCTCCAGTCGGAGGTCTCCAGTTGCTCGATGATTTTCCGGCGTTCGTAATCCGCGACAATCTCGAACAGGCTCGCATCCGCCGCCAGACGCCCGCTCTCGTCCCGCCGGATTCGCAACCCCTTCGCTTCGAGCAGATGCTCGGGCAGAACGTCCACTGGAACGGATGTTTGCGACGCCAGCACCACCGCCCGCTCCACCACGTTCTCCAATTCCCGAACGTTCCCCGGCCACGCATGATCCATCAGGATCTGCATCGCCTCCGGCTCGAAACTCAGCACCGACCGCCCGTTCGCATCCAGATACTTCTCGTTCTCCTTGCAATACTTCCCGAAAAAGTGGTCCACCAGCGCCGGAATATCTTCCTTGCGGTCCCGCAGCGGCGGCAGCGCCAGATTGATGACATTCAGCCGGTAGTAAAGATCCTCGCGAAACTTCCCCTCTTCCACAGCTCTCTTCAACTCCGCATTCGTCGCCGCCACGATCCGCACATCCACCCGGATCGTTTCGGTCGAACCCAGCGGCATGAACTCGCGTTCCTGGATCACTCGCAGCAGTTTCGTCTGCGTCTCCAGCGAAATCGAGCCGATCTCGTCGAAAAATATCGTCCCGCGATTGGCGATCTCGAAATATCCTTTGCGCGACGCCACCGCTCCCGTGAACGCGCCCTTCACGTGACCGAACAGCGCCGATTCCAGCAGGTCCGGCGGTACCGACCCCGAATGCACCGGTACGAACGGATGCTCCGATCGCGCCGAATGAGCGTGAATCGCGTTGGCGATCAACTCCTTGCCGGTCCCCGTTTCGCCCGTAATTAGAATCGTCGCCCGGCTCGCCGCCACCTGCGCCACAAGGTCGAGAATTTTCATCATCCTCTCGCTCTTGCCCACGATGTTCGGGAAACTGTAGCGCTGCTTCAGCGCCCGCTTAAGCTCCGTGTTCTCGCGCTCCAGCCGATGCTTCGAGATCATCCGGTCGATCTCGATCAGCAGTTTTTCGTTGTCCCACGGCTTGGCGAAATAATCGTTGGCGCCCCGCTTCAGCGCCTCCACCGCAACCTCGATCGATCCGTACGCCGTGATCATGAACAGCGGCGTCTCGCGATCCCGCAGCCGGATTTCTTCGAGCACCTCCATCCCGCTCTTGTCCGGCATCATTAAATCCACCAGAACAAGATCGTACGTCGATGTTTCGAGCTTCTTCAGCCCTTCGGTCGCATTGAACGCCAGATCGACGCGATAATTCTCACTCGATAGCAGCGCCTCTAAGCTCTCGCGAATATCCGGCTCGTCGTCGATCACCAGAACGCGTCCGCGGGAAATACTCTCAGGAACAATCACATCGGCGGGAAGGGGACCCTCGGGAATCATTAATAACTTAACCTGTCAGTTTGCGCGACAGCCGTCTGTGTAACTTGAGTCGAAACTGCCTGGGTGGAAACCGCCTGCGTGGCGACCGCCGCCGGAGCCGGTTCCATCACAGCGAATTCACTGCGCTTCCCCGCCACCGCCTCCGGGCCCACCTGGGGGAATGATAATTCGAACCGCGTCCCCGCGCCGATCTCGCTTGCTACTTCGATGTTTCCTCCGTGCTCCCGCACGATCCCGTAACTCACCGACAATCCCAGCCCCGTCCCTTTTTTCGCGCCCTTCGTCGTGAAAAATGGATCGAAGATCTTTTCCACATTCTCCCGCGCGATCCCCGCTCCCGAATCCACCACCGTCACCATCACTCTTCCCTCATGAGCCGACGTTTTCACCGATAGCTTCCCGCCGGATTCCATCGCATCCCGCGCGTTCAGAAACAGATTGAGAAATACCTGTTGCAGCTTCCCCGGATTCCCTTTGATCCGTGGCAGCTTCTCATCGAATTCCACCGTCGCCGTCACCCGCGACTTCGTGAGCTGATGCTCCATCAGCGCCAGCGTCTCCTTCAGCGTCTTATTCAAATCCACCGTGACAAATTCCGTCGGCGACGTGCGCGAAAAATTCAGCAGCGAATTCACGATCTCGCTCGCCCGGAACGTCTGCTTCGCGATTTTTTCCAGCAGCGGCGCCTTCTGTTCGTCCCCCGATATCTGTTTCGCCAGCATCTGCGCGTACGTCGAAATCACCGCCAGCGGCGTATTCACTTCATGCGCGACGCCCGCCGCCAGCAGGCCGATCGAGCTCAGTTTGTCCGCCTGCACCAGCCTCCGCTCCAGCTCCGCGCGATCCGTCACGTCGTCGAAAATAATCAGCCTTCCGATCTGCGCCCCTTCGCGCGAAATCAAAGGCGCAATCGCGATATTGAGCGTCACATCGTTTAAAGCCGCATCATTGGGCTTCAGAACAAATTTATAAACGTTCTGAACCCCTTCTCCCAGCCGCTCGCCCAATCGCAAGCAAAGTTCCGCCGGCAGCAACTCATCGAGCTTTCTGCCCAGCGCCCTCTCCCGCGAAATCCCCGTCAGTTTTTCGATGGTCGAATTCCAGCTCTCCACCCGATCGTCAAGATCCGCCGCCAGAATCCCCACGTTGATCGATTCGACGATGTTCTCGCTGAACTCCTTCAGCTTCTCGTACTCTTCCACCTTCCGCGCCAGCGATTGATACAGCATCGAATTATCCACCGCGATGCCCACATATCCCGATAGCGTCACCAGCAGCTCCACGTCTTCGCTCGATAGAAAATCGCCCGTCTCCGTGCGGCTCACGCCCAGGTACGCAATCGTTCGCCCTCGCGCCGAGCACGGCAGATAGTACGTCAGCTCCAGCTCCGCAATCGATCTCCGGGCCGATACCGGCATCTCATGCGAAATCACGTCCAGCAAATTCCGCGTCCGCTCGAAAAACAGATATGGCTTCTTCGGGCTCGCGCTCAGAAAGCTCATATCCAGCCCGTACGGAACATTCTCCGTCTGCTTCCCGCGCCGGTTGCTGGCCAGCTCCAGCCGGAACCGCGACTCCCCGTCGTCCCATACGAAAAACGCCACGTGACGAATCCCCAGCGTCCGGATCAACCGGTCCGCCACGCTCTCCAGCATCTCACCCAGATTGGTAGGCGACCCCAGCTCCCGCGCAAACTCGATCAGCGTCCGCCGGTAATCGTAGCGGTCCTTATAGAAGTAATACCGGTCGAGCTGCTCTTGGATCCAATTCCGGATCGGCTGAAACACGAACGCGGCGATCAAAATCAGCGCCACCATCGCCGTCCCGCTCAACTCGTGCCCCTGGCTCAACGTGAAAATCAGCCCGTAGAAAATCGAGAGCACCGCTAGCGTCGCCAGCGTGTACACATACCCTTCTTGGAAAATGATGTCGACGTCCATCAGCCGGTACCGCAGAATCGCATACGCCCACGTCAGCGGAATCAGCGGCAGCGACAGCACCGCCAGATTCATCGCATGATTCGGAGCCACCCCCATCAGGTACGGCACCGCGTAAATCAGCGCGAACGGCAGCATCCCGATCACCGCTCCATTACGAAGCCACGTCAATTGCCGCCGCACCACCGGATCGTCCGCCCTCCGCAACTGCCAGGCCAGAACCATCCCGCCGATCAGGTACATCGCGCACAGGAACGTCAGCCACGTACGATCCAGCATCCATCGCATCTCGAGCAGCGGCGCCGCCGTCCGCACATATCCGAACATCACGCCCAGATGAAACGCCAGCAATCCCAGTCCCGGCAAATAGAGCAGCACCGCCGCTCCCCGCCGCCGGATCCATTTCTGCGGCTCCGGAAATACGCAGCAAAAATGCAGGAACAAGGTCGGCGCCAGATACCCCGCCACCACGTTGCCTAAATAAATGACCTTATCGAAAGCATTCAGCTTTCCCGAATAATGGAACGCCGACATGATGAACGACGCCAGGCATAACAGGAAAAAATGCAGCGCCCGCGGCGCGTTGCCCCGGCGAAAATACACAAACATCCCGATCGCCAGATACACCGCTGCGACCGCGTATTGATAGAAAATCGTGGAATCGCGCTCCGCCTGCCCGATAATTACCTTGACGATAAATTGCTCCGCCCCGCGCCGGATTTCGTACTTGGCCTCGCGCCAGGACCCCAGCCGCGCCAGCACCTGGGTCGCTTCAAGCGCGCTGTCCATCCGCACGTCCTCAATCGATACCAGCGCATCGCCCGTTCGCAGTCCCGCCTTGAACGCCGGACTCCCTGTCGGAACGTAAACCGCGACCACCCGATTCGTGTCGCCCTGGGTCTGATCCACCCACGCCACGCCGTCGTCGGGAAGCGCAAAACGGCTCTGCTGCTGGAAATTGATCGCCGCGGCCACCACCGCCGCAACGGTCACAA
>Ga0182024_10003796_pt1 | contig 35404 bp, 36 predicted proteins | sample P32metaG_FD_120480 | JGI IMG/M metagenome (GOLD analysis project Ga0182024, IMG submission 120480) | Permafrost microbial communities from Stordalen Mire, Sweden - P3-2 metaG (Illumina Assembly) | ecosystem: Environmental > Terrestrial > Soil > Wetlands > Permafrost | place: Sweden: Stordalen...
AGGCAAATGATCGTGCTGATGCTCGAAGGCTTGTCGCACGCACAAATGGCTGAAGTGCTGGGCATTACAGAAAACAACGTGGCAGTACGCCTGAACCGTGCAAGGAAAATGCTAAAGGACGCGTTGGGAGAGAGACCATGATCGAAGACCGCGAACTTGATGCGTGGCGCGAACAATGGAGCAGCGTCGCGGAGCCGTCAGCCGACTTCCAGCGCGATGTTCAGCGCAAGGTGCAGCAAAGGATCAAGCGCGAGGACCGGCGCTTCGTGCTTGGAAATATCCTCACGGTAATCGCGTTCCTCGGCATTTTGATTTTCGCCGTGTACATGCGGCATCAATCGACCTGGATGGGAACAGGTTGGGCGACCGGCCTCTGCGTTTTAGTGTTCGTATCGGCCGGAGTTCGGATATGGGTTCTGCGGGGAACGTGGCGTCCTGAGACACAGTCAACGCGTGCGTTCGTCGAACTTTGGCACAAAAGGGTGGCGGCTCGAATTCGGCTGCTTCGGATCTCTACCTATTTGTCTATCGGCTGGCTTATTTTTTGTGCGGCACTTATGGCTGTTAATTGGTCAATCATTGGGCAGGACGTGAAGGCTCATCCTAAGGGCTGGGTTGCGTTGCTGGTTGCCTGCGTGCTGATGCAGCCGGCGATGCTGTGGTACGGGGTGGCTTGGCTCCGGCGCCGCAAACTCGCCGAACTGAACGAAGTAACAAAAACTCTGGATGAAATCGACGGAAACAGCGTGTGATGAACTCGGCTCGACAACAACACGGGCGCGGACTGCCGACTCTAGACGGCGGGTCAGCCCGCAAATGTGACATTGCAGGCGAGTAGGCATCTTCCAGACTACTAACGCCCCAATCGGCTTGGCAAGCAAAGACAATCGGTACACTCACAACGCGGGGGGCCGTATTGAGGCTCAAGTGTCACCCTGTGTGGTCCCCGAAATATCGACCCAAAGTTCCGGTTGGTGAACTGAAAACAAAGCTGAAAAACGTGCTGTTCCCGGTCAGCGCTCAATTACGTGCCAGCTGTCACGAACCGGACTTCGAAAGGTTTCCAGCAGGAAACAATAACTCAGTCGTTGAATCCGTTCGCGCGCCCATGGGCCATCGGCTGGGCTCAGTTTCGTGAGCGGCGGAACTACAACCGCAGTTTCCCTGGCGTGTGGTTGAGTTCACACGCGTGTTCCAGTGTATAATCACCGACATTCGCTTGCCGCGAGGGGCTCATGGCTTCTGACCAGGCTTCCACGATGTGGGTTCCGGTATGTTGCGGGCGCGTCATGCGCTTCAACATGTTCAGGCAGGCGGACGGCGGTGCCTACGCAGCTCTGGTTTGTACGCTGTGCAACAAGAACATTACTCTTGAGCAAGAGCCTATCGCGGCCGCAAATGACTTCGGGGAAGGCTCGACTGTTCTGAATCTGATTGGATCGCCCAGGCCACCCAAATCGGAACGAAGAAAATCGCTTACCGAAGCCGGCCCCGACGATCCAACGCTGTAGTGTGAATTACCGCTCACGCGAAATTTTGCCTGGCAATGATTGGTCAGACCATTTCGCACTATCGCATCCTGGAGCAGCTCGGCTCCGGCGGGATGGGCGTCGTATACAAGGCCCACGATAGCCGGCTTGACCGTGCGTTAGCCCTGAAACTCCTCCCTGAAAAACTGGCACAACAACCGCAGGCGCTCGAACGGTTCCGACGCGAGGCGCGAGCTGCGTCCGCTCTAAATCATCCCGGCATTTGCACGATCTACGACATCGGTGAGCAGGACGGTCGCGCGTTCATCGCCATGGAGTTCATCGATGGCGAAACTCTGCGCACTCACATCCACGGGAAGGCGCTTGGACTCGAAGAAATACTGAAGCTTGGAATCGAGATCGCCGAGGCTCTGGATGCGGCGCACGCCGAAGGAATCATTCACCGCGACATCAAACCTGCGAATATCTTCGTCACGAAGCGTGGACAGGCGAAAGTGCTCGATTTTGGCCTCGCAAAGCTTGTTTCCAAAGGGCTCGCGAGTGGGGACACTGGCTTCGCCGGCGAATCGCCCGATCCCAATTCGATCGTTGGAATCATTAGCGGCACGCCTTCCTATATGTCGCCTGAGCAGGTCCGGGGAGACGATCTGGACCCGCGCACGGACATCTTTTCTCTTGGTCTCGTGCTGTATGAAATGGCGACGGGGCGCCAGGCGTTTGGCGGCGGCACGGGCGGCGCGATTATCGAGGCCGTTCTGACCCGGCCGCCCGTTTCGGTGCGAGCGATCAATCCCGACACGCCACCGAGGCTTGAAGAAATCATCGAGAAGGCACTCCAGAAGGACAGGGGCCAGCGATACCAGCATGCGGCCGACATGCTCGTCGATCTGCAACAACTGAAGCGAGATACCGAATCAGGCCGGAGAGATACGGAGGGAAACTCGGAATCAGTACAGGCATTAAACACCGGTCCCGTATCCACGACCGCCAGGCACGGGTCACGGACTTCGACGGGGCAGACAGGCACGTTCCGCCTAGCGCGAGTCTCAAAGGTCGTTGGCTCGCTGGCAGTGTTGCCGTTTGAAAATGTCAGTCGGGACCCAGAGAACGAATACCTGAGTGACGGGATCTCTGGGAGCCTGATCAATATCCTGGCGACGGTGCCAAGACTGCGCGTGATCGCGCAGAGTACTGTATTTCGGTACAAGGGCCGAGCGATTGACCCTCAAGCTGTCGGTCGCGAGCTCAATGTCCAAGCCGTGCTCACTGGAAGAATGATGCAAAGCGGCAGCTCTCTGCGCATCGGGACTGAGTTGGTTGATGTGGCGACAGGGTCCCAATTGTGGGGCGCGCAATTCGATCGCGAGGCTGGCGATATCTTTGCCATCCAGGACGAAATGTCCAAAGAGATATCGGGGAAATTGCGGTTACAACTCACGCGGTCCGAAAAAAAGCGACTCGTCAAACGCCACACGCAAGACGCGGACGCCTACAGGCTCTACCTGCAAGGCCGCCATCATTGGAACAGGTGGACTGAAGAAGGGTTCTACAAGGCAATCGGGTACTTCGAGCAAGCGATCCAGAAGGACCCCAGCTACGCTCTCGCCTACACGGGTTTGGCTGAATCGTACGTGCTCCTGGGATGGAACAGCTATCTGCCGCCGAAGGACGCGTTCGCTCGAGGTAAACGAGCCGCGATGACCGCCCTGCAACTTGACCCGGATCTCGGCGAGGCCCACACGCCACTGGCGGCGGCCTTGTGGCTTCACGACTGGAAGTGGCCAGACGCTCAGTCAGAGTTCAATCGCAGCCTTGAACTAAATCCTGCTTATCCGACTGCCAATCATTGGTACGCCGAGTATGTGATGACCATGGGTCGCCAGGCAGAAGCCATCGCAAGGATGAAAAACAGCCAAGAGCTGGATCCGTTGTCCCTGATTATCAGCGTCGCCATCGGATGGGCCTGCTACATGGCCCGTCGATATGACGAAGCCCTCGAACAACTCCTGCGAACTGTGGAACTCGATCCGAACTACCCCGTCACATATTGGATTCTCGGCCTGCTCTATCGGAAAACCGGCCGCTATGAACTGGCCACGAGCGCGGGTGAGAAAGGTGTGAACCTGTCAGGCGGCAGCCCTATGATGCGCGCCGCGCTGGCACATACTTACGGAGAGTCCGGAAGTGCCGACGAAGCACGGCAGGTGCTTAGCGATCTAAAACAACTGGCAGAGCACAAATATGTCTCGCCTCACTTCTTCGCTGGAATCCACATTGGCTTGGGAGAATACGACCGCGCACTTGAATGCTTGGAGAAGTCCTGCGAGGAGCACTGCCACTGGCTTATCTATCTTCATATCGATCCGAGCATGGACGCCTTGCGGGGAAGTCCTCGTTTCCAAGACCTGGCCAAACGCGTCGGCCTTCCCGCCCTGACGGCCGCGATCCCCGCCTGAAAGAAGCCAAGGCAGCGAACGTGATGCTGGGACAGTCCGCCTAACTGGATTGCTAGCGCTGGCAGGTTGCCTCCTAGATATAGGTTCCGGCTAGGCGACGATGCGCTGATAGTCATGCCCCCCGGCTGGTTGGATCACCACCGCAGCGCAAATGTCCTACGCCCTTGCCAGGTAAACCTTGTGGACAGGATACTCCTCCGTTCCGGCTCCGCTTTGCAGCATTACGAAGGTCACTCTCCACATTTGCCCGTGCTTCTCGATAATTTGCCCTTTTTCCGGTACGGGAGTTTCGCCGCCTGGATCAACAACGGTGTCTTCGTCTCGCACTTCCCCATCGTAGCAAAACACAATCCGTTTCTTCTCGCCCATAACGCCCCCCGGTTCACGAGTTATTACGACATTTTGCACCGTCAGCTGCTAAAGAAGCCACTCTACATCAAACAGCGATTTGCCTTTGTAGGCTGCACTACATACAACTGAACAGAACGGTCGCAATGAAGCGGGTGACCGCGTATTGACCCCAGCGCATGAGCGCGCCTACCTTGTTGTCCCGGGATGTTCTCGGCGACAAACGCTGGTAACCGCGCTTATGTCGAGCGGCGGCCGCTTACAAGGTGAATCACAAAGAAAACGACGGCGAATATGAGGAAGACATGAACGAAGAAAGCTGCAACGTGGAACACAACGAACGCCCCGATCCAGACGAAAAGCATCAAAAGCGCGAGCAGCAAAAATATAAAGCGCATAAGGAACCCTCCGACAAACGATTCGGCTAGCGTAATAGCCCTGAAACCAGCATCAGCTGAAGCGTCCAACCGCTCGAAAGCGGGGCCACCCCACCTGCCCGTGCGGTACTACTTCGAATGGCGACCGAAACGAAAAATGTGCGCGTCGCTGTTCTTGGTATTTGAAATCAGGTCAGGAATAATTCGGCTGGCGATCGCCGCAAAGGTGATGCCGTTTCCTCCGTAACCCAGTGCAAACTGTGCACCAGCATAGAGCGTATGGGGCCCGATATACGGGAGCCCGTCCTTCGATTCCGCAAATGTTCCGGTCCAGGCAGTGGCCAATTTCCAGGACAAATGCGGAAACATTTTGTGGGCTTTTTTCTGTAAGACCATGGTTTTGCTCGGTAGCAACCGGTCTCTTCTGTTCTCGTCCAGGAACTCAACATCTTCACCGCCCACTACGATTCTAGAATCCGCGGTGGTCCGCACGTAAAGGTAGGGCCGTGCGGTTTCCCAGATGACGGGATACTCATACTTTTCGGGAAACACTATTCTCGGCGTGGATGCAATGGCATACGTACTTACAAGTCGTACGGTTCTCTGCTTTAGGAACTGTTGTGTTTCGTAACCCGTAGCAAAGACAACGTGTTTCGCGCGGATTTGGAAATTATCCTCGGTGGTTAATACAGATTCCTGACCCTCGCGACGGTACGTTGTAACTTTTGTATGAACGAAGACTTTCAGGCCCTTGTTTTGTCCGGAGCGCACCAGCGCCAAGGTCAATTTCAGAGGATTGACTTCGGCGGCCTGCTCATTCAGGATCGCGCACGGCGCGTCCAACGAAAAGCGCCGGGAAAGCTCGGGCTGTCGCAGGAGTTCGACGTCAAAGTTATTTGCCCGCCTGGTCTTGAACTCACGCTCCAGGAGTTTGACATCCTTGCGATTGCTGGCGAGATATAGGCTCCTTCTTTTCTTAAAATCGCACGAGTCGTCAAGCGTCTTGATGGTCTGGCCGATCGAGTCAATCGCCTCCACACCTGCCCTGTAGGCTCTAACGGCCGCGCGTCGGCCGAACTTCTTGATGAGCTCCCCCAAATTGACATCAGCCTCGTAAGACAAAATCGCGGTGCTTGCCGCAGTACTTCCGGCTCCGATCTTGCGACCTTCAACAATCGTTACCTGCATTCCCAAATTGGTCAGCCTGTGAGCAATAAGCGCGCCTGAAATCCCGCCGCCAATCACAATGACTTCACTCCTGATGTTTTTCCCGAGCTTCGGATGTTTGGCCATCCGCGGCCTGTTAATAGCCCACACGGGTTTTCCGGTTCTGAGGTCCAGGCTCATGGTCGTTGTGTTACGACTTCCTGTATTTGTTCCATTCCCGTTCCATCGCCTTAGCCATCTCTTTCGCAGCTGAACCAAGCCAGTGGGATTTCTGCTTATTGAGATCCGCTAAAATGCCTCTCACGCTCTTCTTGCTTCCGAGGTGGACATTCGCGGCCTCCGATCCCATGGCGTGCAGCAGCCGCTCTTCGTCTGCGCATCGAGCCAGACCGATAATGTCGATCGGATTGGAATCAGGAGATAAACGTCGAATCAGCCAACCGCTGATGACGCGTTGGAAGGGATCGGGGGAACGGACCGCTTTCGAGATCGCTCGTTGATAGTAGCCTTGGCCGGCACCCGTTCTACCCTCGACCCACATGGAAGACGACGGAACCAGGGCCTTGGCTTCTCTCGCGATGCAACCTCCTTCCCATTCGCCGATAGCAACGAACCTGGGTTGGCCCAGGCTCCCCATCCCCGCTTGCCTGCGAACCACTTTGTAATCCAACCGCACAGGAAGCGTTTTTTCAAGCGCAGCTTTGAGGTTTCGCGGCAACGCACTGGACACGCGGGGCAAGCGGTTCAGCTTCTTCCAAAAGTCTTTCGAAGATTTTATGGCGTTAATGCCGAGCCGTTGCAAGCCTTTCTCTTGCTCAGCGAGAACGAGTGGACGCCCTCCGGTTTTGAGGCATTGTCGATAACCCTCCAGAATTGCGTCGCAGCCATCTTTCCACTTGATCCTCAGCTGATCGCCATCCGTAACGATTTTCACACTGGATGCGAGACGGACCAGATCATTGGTATATGCCAGTGGATACGCCTCATCGAAGTCATCGACACCCCAAGAAAGCCGCCCCTCGGCATCCCGCCAGGTGCCAAAACTACCCACATGCAGATCCCCGCACGCTAGAACCTTCGGCGCACGAAAAAGTGCGGAGCACACCTCAGGGAAAAGCTGTGCCCAGCGGTAGTAGGTACCGCGAAAGAAAAGGAGTAAATCCTCCTTCATCTGTTGATGTTTGCTTCGAAGGTCCGCCGCTATGACCGTGCTGCACTCCCTCATCCAGGCTTCATAACTGCGAGTAGCTTCCTTAATATTCATTTGTTACCTCACCGTGTCGTTTCATACGTCGCTACTTGCGACCGGCCAATAACCCGCGTTGATACTCACTACCGTAAGAAATCATATCTTGGCTTCCCTGCGCGGATGGGGCAAACACTTCGACTTCAATAAGCGCGTTTCGAACATGGTAAGCCATCAGGCCAAGTGGGGGAAGCGAGTCGCGAGTGTTGCAGTGCACAGTGCAGTAGCGTACTCGACCGCCCTCCCGCTCCCTACACGGACACGGGTATGGTCCTACGGGCGCATTGCGTGATTTATTAAGCCTGCATTCTGGAGGACTCAATGTTATTGCTGATTATTATTCTGATCCTTTTGTTTGGTGGCGGAGGCGGCTATTACGGATACTCCCGCTGGGGCGCAGGCGGTGGGCTCGGCGTGCTTGGCACAGTGCTTCTGATTGTTTTGGTTTTGTACCTGCTGGGTGCTGTTCAACTCTAGCGGCCTTGCGACGACTGCCGGCAGTGGGTATCGCGATCGCATGGGTATCGTGTGTCAGGGTGACTCGGTAAGAAAACTGAGCCGCCGGAAATATCTGTCTTCGCGACTAAATGAATCTCGGCGTCTTTGCGGCAACGGGTAAAACTCGGGGTTTATTTCTTCGAGGATTTTCGAGCAGAATGCCTCTGGGCAGAGGCAGCAAGTTTCCGAACTTCTTCGGTGGTCAGCGTACTGGGAGCCACCAGTCCTTTTCCTGCCAGCAGCTTGATCTTGGCAGAACTGATCGGAATCGGTGGCGTGGACGGAATCTTGTTCTTACCCAAGTTGCGCCGAACGACGATCATAGTCAAATGTTAACACAATAGTAGCGTTCCAAACGGAACTCATGTCGCTCCATATTGTACCCTCGCACCGCCAATACTTCGGAAACGCGCCGAATGCCGGCCCGTCTTTCGAGCTGCACCACAAGGTCTAGGGAGTCTCCAATGTTGTTGTTGATCGCGGCATAAGGCAGGTCGATGCCGCTCTCGAGGACGCAGTTTGCGAACCGAGCCAAGGCCTGTTGTGCAGAATTCGCGTGAACGGTCGATATAGTCCCTGAGTGTCCCGTATTAAGAAGTTGCAGGAGGTCAAAAGCCTCCCCTCCGCGAATCTCCCCTAGTATGATCCGGTCCGGCCGATGGCGCAGCGTGGCCTTCAGCAGCTCGCGAACGGTCACTCCGGGACTCCCCGGCTGCGCCTGACGGGCCTCGAATCGGACCAGGTTTGGCTTGGTCAGGTGGATCTCGGCGGTATCTTCAATCACTACGATCCGGTCCTGGTCCGGAATCTCACCGGCTAGAACGCCAAGCATCGTCGATTTGCCGACGCCGGTGCCACCGCTTATCAGGATGTTGCGCCCCTTCAAGAGCTCGTCCGTCAGATGAGTCGCCAGTTCCCTGTCGAGGGTTCCCATCTTTATCAGGTCGTCCATCTTGAAATCGCGCGACAGAAACTTGCGGATTGTGAGTGTGACCCCTCCCAGACTGCAAGGCGGAATCACAGCAGCGATCCGGCTCCCATCGGGTAGCCTGGAATCAAGGACGGGCCAGGTTTCTGAGATGTCGTCTCCCAGGCGGCGAGCGATATTCTTGACGGCAACAAGTAGAGACTTCTCTTCCAGATGCACGCCCGGTACCGCGGTTATCTGCCCGTTGCGCTCGATAAAGACTTGTCGCCCGCCGTTTATCATGATTTCACTGATCGTGGGATCAAGGATCAGATCCTCGATGGGCTTCAGGAACGGCAGAATCATTTCAAAACCTGCGGGGGCGGTCATTTATAGCTCTCCGCTGGCGAGTTGAAGGAAATAGGATTTATTGACCTCGTTGTAGTAGGGCTTCAGGAGGCAAAACGTCGGCGGCATCGGATTCAACCCGTCATAGGCAATAACGACTGCCTGGGCATTTCGCAATTCCATGAAGGTCTTGGTGTCAAATCGGAAGTCGTTCTGGGTGTTGTAGCTCTTCGACGTCGTGATGTTCGCGCGGTTCGAGATGGGCTTGCCGGTCAGCAGGCTTACGCTCGCATTGTGGCCGCTTTCAGAGATGTTGTAGTTTGGTTTGAGCTGGTCCTCTCGTCCGCAGAGCTCGCTTGCGATCTTCGCCGAAAAATCATCTGATAACGCGAGGATAATCTTGGTTCGAAAGGTCTGCAGCAACGTGCGCCAGGTGTCCCCTGGAAGCGACGATTTGAGTGAACTGATGCTCTGTGTTGCGACAATGGGGATGCATTTGGCTTGTCGGGAGAGATTGAAAAACCTCTCATCTCCTATTGGTTCGTGCTCTCCAGCCGTTGCGAAGTGCTGGTACTCGTCGCAAATAAAAGCGACCTGCCGGAAGTGTTGATCCGGGTGTGCTTCCATTCGAGGCACGCGATCCAGTACCGCCCGCTCGAAATCGAGTTTCATCATTACGCCGACAGCTCTTGCGAGGCCAGGATTCGTGCTGATCGGAAAGTTCAAGGCACACACCGCGCCATTTTCAATGAGCCAGGAAAACGAAGGCAGCGGTTTGCCGTAACGGTGGTTCCGGTTCTTCTCCGGGTCATAGCATTCCGCAGGAGGACAGAAGGTCCGTTTCACCGAGGGATTGTCATCGAATAGGGACAAGAAGACCGAAATGCCCTCCACGATCGATGTGCGGAGCTTCGGCTCGATCCTAGTCCAGTCGTGATCAAACCACCTCCGAACGGCCTGGACCTGCTGGACCTTGTCGGTGTGGCCCGGAGGGTCATCGGCAGGGGAAGTTTCGTTGAACGGTATCGCCTGAGTGGCAAGAGTCTCGAGCAACATCTTGGTTTTCACCGCTCGATACAGCTTGCCGTTCGCGTCGAAGCTGAAGTGAAACGGATCAAGCGCCTTGCGAAACTGCATCAGCGTCTCAAAGGTGACGGTGACATATTCCTTGGAGGGGTAGCGCTGTTCGGCATCTTTCAGCCGTTTCTCGAGAATTTCAGGGTTGATGACGCATTCATAGACATCAAAGAGCGTGACGTAATCGTAGGCAAGCTTGTGAAGAAGGATGACGAACTTGACCAGGTTCGTGTAGGCCTGCTGCCAAAACGGCTCCTTACCTCGTCCGAACAGGTTGTTGAGCAGCGAAGCGATATTGTAAGCGGAGGCGTACGCATCGAGTTCGTTGTGAAGAGGGTTGTAGCGGTAGTCGGAATCGAGTGAGATTTCGATATAGTCGTCGCTCCGATGATGACGCTCAAGGATATCTCTCACTTTGTCGCAGAAGTCGCCCTTCACTTCCAGGACCAGCCCGCCAATGCGGCGGTCGCGCTCAGAGGCCCGGTATGCGAACAGCTGCTCTGCAAACGGGTGCATGCAGCAGCTTGTTTTTCCGCTTCCGATCGCACCAAGAATCATGACGCCTGTGAACAGGCCTCGCTCAGGGATGACAAGCCACTGAGGCGCCTGGGCCGGAACGGGTTTCCGCGGATGATGCACTTCCCCCACCACGAGGTAGAGGCAGTCGCGGACACCAGGCTCAGGATAGGGAGGCAACTCGGAGGGTCGCACACGCCCGCGTGCCTTACCGGCAAAGATGTAGAGGCCGGAGAGCACGCCCGAGTAGAGGATGAAAGGTGTACTGTACAGAAATATGAGGTAGGAATAGAGCAAGCCGGAAGACACAGCCGGGGAGCGAACCCCGATGAGCGCAAGCATCGGGTTGCCGCCCGGAAAAGGAAACTTCAGATACAGCACCAGTCCAGACGCGGCCGCAAGTGCGAATGCAACGAATGACCGCGAACTAAGAAGTTTTTGAAACATCGGACTGGACTACGCTCCTCCTGGCGCCGTAACCATTCCTGTTTAAATACCAACCCTTGCGCTCGGCCATCAGTTCCCTTCCCGGGCCTCGTTGTCTGGGAGTCGTATCTGAACCCGCTTTTCGCCCTCGAGTTTGTTCTTTCCCTGTGGCTCCGAGTTGAACAGAGAACGGTTCGATGGCAACGTATAAGTCTCAAACTGCGCCCGAATCGGCTTGCTTTGTTTCTGCGAGTCGCCCAAGACCTCCGCCTCGTCTGCCTCTCCTTTTCGCCACTTCTCGTAGAGGTTCTGGTGTCGTTCCGTGCCGTACGTCCGCTCGGCTCCCGCATAAAAGTGGATGTCTTCCATGGAGAGCTTGGCGTAATCCTGCGCTTCGCGGGCGGTGCGAAGACGGAAATACCGCATGAGGTCGGTAGGCTCTTCTAGCGCATCCTCTCGGTTCAGCACCGTTTGTGTAAAGTGTCTAGACGCCGTGTCGAATCGACCGGGTTCGGCCGAAGCGAAGACCAACCGGAACCTGTCGAGTTGCTTGAAAAGCGGCCCGTAATTGGCCAGGTACGTCAGATAGCGACTAAAACCAGCATGACCTGCATCCATGTAAGTAAACGTGACGAGGGGGCATGTGGGGCCATCGAGCCGGGTCACGAAAATGGGGAACCGGTCGAGAAAGTACCGCTTCGCGATGATGTCCAGACTGCGTCCGTGAACGTCCATGTGCGGAATGCTCTCTGTCGGCAACTGCATTTCCTGACAGAAGAACGCCAGTTTCTGTTTGGGAGTTTCAAGATATTCGGCGTCTTGGTGGGCCAGAACATAATCAAGGCACGCGAGGCGTTCCTGCAGATATTCAAACTGGTGAATACGAATGTTTGTGCTATCGGCCTGACCCACGGCCCGATACACCAGACCCGAAAACAGGTGGTAGACAAAGCCGCGGCCTCCGTAACGCTTCATCTTGACGTGAGCTTTATCCAGCGTTTTTGAGACCAAAGTCGATGCAGGATTCCGCTTCGTCTGTTTCTTGAACGTCAGGTATTGCCGCTGAGAGAAGTAACCGGAGTGCGTTGCCACAAGGTACAGGAAACGGGCCTCAAGGTCGTTATAAACGGGTTCACCGGTCCTCCGTTGAAGCAATCTCAGTGCTTGGATGTACTGTGGATCAATGTTCATATGGAGAAAACCTCCTGAATCAAACGGCTGTCCTCTAAAGCCCTGCGGACGCGCCCTTCATCCTGGCTGCGCGCATAAATCGAAAATCCCGCGCTAGCCTTCGCGGCGATATGGCCGGTCTGGTATGCCGATGTCACAAGCTCGAGGTCCACGCGGGCCTGATCGCCATCTCGCGTTTCGTACTCAATCCGAAGATCCGGAACCATGATGTGGCCATCAATGACGGGTAGACCGTGCCGCTGGGCGATCTCTTCACGGGTCCGCTCGTTCTCGGGCAGAGCCGCGACTGTTGGCAGCCCGCGGTAAATATCTCGCTTTAATTCGAAGTCCAGTACTACGCGCGAAGGCCGGCCGCCGTCCCGCTCAATCTTTGCCGATTCCCGGCGATAGACGCGATACAGGTCGGCATCGTGATCAAGGTCTCGGGGCCGTCCGACGCCGTGGTAAGTCTTTTGATCTTTTCGGATTGCTCCGGTTGCTCGAAGGAGCTCTTCGCCTCGCTTGGTGAGCGTGACCATTTCCCGGTCCCCTTCGTTTAAGCGGGAGATTCGTGTTTCCAGCAGTCCCTGGCCGGCGAGATTACGGAGATCGCGGCGCATGCGAAGCTCATCATCCTGATAACGGGCTGTGGACAGCTCCTGAACGTCAATGACACGAAATCGCCCGATATCGCTTAATGCTTCGACCTCGGAAGTTCGTAACCGATAGGTGCGGCCACGTTCCCGGAAACGGGTGCGTTGGGAATCCAGGTCGCGGAGATCAGCGGAATGCGACCTGGCAGGTCCGGCTCGAGATCCGGAAGGGGCCAGACGTTCATGCGACAACTCCGGGTGACCGCTTGGCTTTTTCAATAATTCATTCTGTGAATTTAACTCGCGCGGATCGCCGGCGCCGGATCGGGACATTAGGTGACCTCGTCGTCGTGAATTTCCGCCAGGCGTGCGTGTTCGGTGCGCAATTGCTTGTCGATCTGACGGAGCTTTTTACCGGTATCCTTTAACAGAAGCTTGCGCATGAGGAGGTAGGACGCCGCATAGAGGTTCAGAAAAAGCACCATGGCGTAGAGACTGATGGGCCAAGCGTAGTGCTGCCATATCAGATCCCGATAAGGAATCAGATACTTCAGTTCGCCCATTAAATAGAACAGCAGGGCCAACATGAAACAGACGCTAATTATCAGTGCGTTAGCGAACATCGCTCACTCCGTCCCTCCCGCAAATGCTTCGTCCTCGCGGAAATAGCTGATCGCCATCCCCAGCGGATTGATCGGAATCAGATCGTTTGGCACCTTGGATTTAAAGAAGAAGACGAAGTTCGCTGTGTAGAGCACTCGTTTGATTTCGCTGCGGTCAGCGGCCGAGTAGTAGACCATATAGAAGTCCACGCGAGCCTTGTAGGGAGGCGTGCTCATGTCCTCGAGTGCGACTTTCTTGACCTCGATGTCGATGTCGGGGCCGTTTTGATTCGCGAGAAACGTCTTGATGGCGTTGCTCTTTGCAAACCCGTCTAGCGTGGCATTGGCGAGCGGGCCATCAAGGAAATAGAGGGATTTTGCCAGATCGTCCTGAACGGTAAATCGGTTGCGGCGGTAGTACAGGCGGCAGAACTGGGTCAGGAAGTACTTCGCTTCGGCGTCCTGAGGTTTATATTCCAGGTCGTGGTAGTCGACCGCTTCGGCGCGGCCCACATCGTCAATCCGAATCACCAGTGGCCTGAAATCCCTGAATGTACGAATGGTCCTGAGATTCACGGCAATGGAAAGCACCAGGCCCAGGGCCATCAGAAACAACGCGATCTTGAGGTAGGTACCGGTGACAATCGCATTGCCGTACTGCTCCATGTAGAGCTGTTTTGCTTCGTTAAAGGTCTTGTCCTGTGTGGTCATAGTCGTCGCTTTACGGGATCAGGCGCCCTCCCAGGATGAACCCGGATGAGCCGCCGGAGCTGCCGCTGAAGATGGCGTTTGTGAGCGAGGGAATCTTCAACAGCGCGTAAATCGAGCCCAGAAAAACGATGAAGAGCGATGGAAAAAGCGCCAGGAGAGAGACGCCCGGAGCGGTATGGGCCCTCAGAAAAGCAGTCAAGACATTGCCAATGACATAAACAACAGCCGAGGCCACGACCTGATAGAACGAGAACTGCAGGAAAGCCTTGAACCAGCCCCAGAACAGCCAATCAAGCTTGGGAACGACAAGAAACGGGATAAACACGGGACCGACCAGCACGCAGACCGCCTGGGCGATGAAGCCGTAGGCGATAACGACCAGCGCGATGGCCTGGGCAGCCGCAACGAGAATGACACTCACAGCGTAGAGCACGGTTGCGGTCAGGTCCGCGATGCTGGGTGTCGGGATCGTCCGTGAGAAATCTGTGATCTGTTGCATCAACGTGTCGAGCTGTGCCTGCAGGATCTGCTGGCTCAGGAAGTGCGCTTCGTCGGTCACCAGGCTGTGAAAGCTTCGGCCGATGCCGGGGATCGGTTCGGCGTAATACGTCACCATGGCCTCGCCGAACGCAATAACCAGGATGAGGCTTGCGAAATTCGCAAACTGGAATCCGCCTTCTCTTGAGCTTGATGTGAGGGCGGACTTGATGCCGAACCAGACGATCATGATCGTGGCCAGGCCCGTGAACAGATTCCTGCCCATGCCTACAAAGAACCCCGTGTCTGTCTGCAACAGGGTGTCAATGGCCTGAAAAATCTGGCTCATGTCCGAGCCCATGTCAGCCTCCTGGCCGAGTCCTAACCTCAAGGGATCTGATAGTTCGATACGTCCTGGCCAAAGCCACCCAGCACTTCGTTCATGGCTCCCTGCAACTGGGCTTGTCGCAGGATTTCGGCGTTGATGGCGTTTGTCTGCTGATCGCGGAGCTGCTTGTTCGCAACGGTCTGCTGCTCAAGTAGCGCAACGAGCAGTTTGTTGGTGTCTTCGCTGGTTCGAACTCCGAGCACGCCTGCCGCGTTCACCTTGTTGAGAACTCCGATCTCGGTGTTCATGCTGGGATCGGCGGACAGAGAGTCCTGTTCGAGCGTCGCAAGACGCTGGTCAATGTTCTGGGTGCTCGAGCGGAGTGATCCAATGGTGGCCATCCCCAGGGTGTTCGCACCGTCTGCGAGCTCAACCGAGGCGTACTGGGCCTTTGCGCGAGCAAGGTCGGAGGGCGAAAGCAGGCCCAGGTGGCCCGAGGTGTACTGAAGGAGTTCACTCGTTGCCTGCTGGTAGCCGGACAGGATCGTGGGCACCGTTCCTGAGTTGACTCCGCTGATCCACGTCCCGGTGTTGCTGTAGACATCGGCTGCGTTCGCAAGATGCCAGGGCGAGAACTGGGCGAGATAACGCTCGGGCATATTGGGAATGCTGCGGGCCATCTGTTGCGCGAGGTTGTACTCAGCGACGATCTGCGTATAGGTGTTTCTCAGCTGAGTGAGCTGCTGCTCGAGCTGGTAGTAGCGCAGCAACGCATTGTTGTAGTTCGTCGGGTCAAATACCACCCCTCCGAACTGCGCGAATGTGGCGAGAGGCAGAATCAACCCGACAACCACAGTCGCGACAAGAACTTTCTTCGATTTGAGGTTCATTGAATCTTCTCCTTTGCGCCGGCGTGGCCAGTCTTCGGCTGTGGCCATTAACCGATTCCGGTTGCGTCAGCCGTTTACAGATCCGGCCGTACGGTATGGAGCTGGTAGTCGGGCAGCAGCAGGTCATCGGACAGGTAAATCTTTACGCGACTGCCCTCGCGAATGGTCACTGTCGGAGGAATGTTCAGGAACTTATCGAGAACCTGTTCGCCGGAACCCGAGATACTGGCACCAAAGTCCGAGCGAACACGATCGGTTGCGGACTGGTCAAAGGTGTTGCCAGTGCCGGATTCGGCTACCGCGCCGAGAATTCCTAGGGCGAGCGACACGCCGAATATCTGCACGTAGTGATTGTTGACCTTGTCCTTCAGAGCGGTTTCTCCGACCTCGTTGAGGCCTTTGAACTGGTCCAGGCTGACCGAGTAACCGTCCGGCATGATCAGGCGGTGAAAGATCACGGCGAGCCGGTTCTGGCCCAGCGTTTCAACCCGCTTGGTTTCTCCGAAGACTTTGGTCCCGGCGGGTACAAGCAGGTGCTGGCGGTCGTGTGAATAGATATCGGTGGTCACCATGCAGTTCACTGGCCCGGAGAACGATCCGTCGAGCCTGTTGACTAGCAGGGTTTCAAGGATGGTTCCTTCAAACACCACATAGCGGTCGCCTGTGAAGCTGTTCAGCGCGCCCGGCCGCGCGACATCGGGATTGTGAGGCTCCTGCTTTCCACCACTTGGAGAGTCGCCGGGCACCTGACCCTGCTGCGCGACCGCCGCCGGCGCACCCGCTTGCGTCTCAGGCGGGGCGGGCACCCCAGACATCGCGACTGCAACTGGCGGATTTGCCGCGAGGACCGGCTGTTCAAGTGAAGCCAGACCAGGCTCCTTCGCCTTCAGATCGGGCCGATAACTTAGCGCGATATTCGAGCTAAACCGGGCGAGGTATGAACGCTGACGTTCGGCTGCTTCGATGGTGTTCTCCTGAGTAGATGGCTGCCCTCCCATGCCGGGGTTCGATTGGGCGCCCGCACGGGCGCTCGCGGCTGCGCCATCAAGCGCCGCGGGGTTTATGCCGGCGGCCTGAGCCTCCCGCGCTGCCTGCGCCTGTTCGACCTGAAGCTCCTCGATTCGCTTCTGCATGTCTTGGATCTTTGCGTCGTTAAGCGGCATAAGCGTCGCGCTATACGCCGCTGGATTTGCAGCTGGCTTTGCGCCGACCGGCTGCGGCTTTGACTTCCCTGCCGTTAGCCACATGACCAGGATCATCACGACCGAGATCCCGACAATCACCCACGACTGGATGTTCTTAGGCATCAGCCCGGCGGGCTGCTCCGCCTTCATATCGATCTGCTGGTTCAAAGATGTTGGGCCCACAGCCTCAGACATGGCACTCCCCTATTGTTTGCGGTGAAACTCGAGCTTCTGTTCGCCGACCTTCACGTATCCGTCGTCCAGGATCTTCCCAACGATGTAGACCCCGTTCTGGAAGTCGTAATTGACGAGATTGGGCTTCCCATCCTTCATTTCATAGATCGTGGGTTTTTCCGAGGCATCGCTTTTGATGTAGGTGAACTTCTTGTCGTGATAGATCGCGGAAATCTCGAATGGCCTTACCTGCGATTTTCCGTTGAACGTGTAGTCGAACTCGAGTTCCGATGGATACTCGGCCCGGTACTGGCTGACCTTTTCTTCAGCCTGCTTGTCGGAATCGGCGAGCTGGGCGGCCGTCTGTGCGCGAAGATCCGCCAGTTGCGTCTTGTAGGTTTCCAGGTCCGACGCCCTTACGTAGCCGCCGGATACGCCATTGCCGGCGATGCTTGATTCGTCCTTCGGCTCGATAAAGATCTTCAGGTCGGGATCGATGGCATTCCCCTGTTTACTGACTTCTGTCAAGAGGAAGGAGTAGACGTGGCCGGACGCGGTCACAAGGTTCAGATTGGTGCGAATACCAGCCTCGGCGGGCTTGACGTAGCAAAGATTATGAATCCCGTTGATGATCCAGAACTCCTTGTCGCCGGTGCTGAAATCAAGAATGTCCTCGTTCTCTGGCAATACGATCAGCGTGGAGAACTTAACCTTGGCGCGGATGGGAATGACTTCGCGTTGGGAGTACTTCACGGTGCGGCTGCTCGCGCCGTCGGCGCGCACCGACAGAAACGGCACAAGAGCGAGGAGCAACCCGAGAGCAACGGCAAGCAGAACGCGCCTGACTTCGTACCGCTTACCCCGAAATGCATCGACTGTTTTCATGCTGGTGCTCCTGTCCCAGGAATGGAGAGCCTTTGCAGCTCTTGAACAGACTAGAAGCGTTCTCACGGACGACCGCTCGCAAGCACTTCGAGTCCCTTTTCAAATCCGTAGGTCTCAAACGCTTCTCTTCTCTTCTGGTTATCAAATGGGTCGTTCGTGTATAGCCAGTAACTCTTGGGGTCGACGTTGAGGTTCGCGACTTTGGCGTAGTCGGGCGTCTTGATCAGCATTTGCTGCTTGGGCCTGAGCGTCGATACCTGCTCAATCTCGGTCTCGTTCAAGTGAAACTGCCCCTGATACAGTTCCCGGTCCATATCGGGATTGGCGAGAAAGATCTTGGTTGGGCAGCTTTCAACCACTACGTCCAGGATGTCGGACTTGCGGAGTTCGTCCAGAGACTGGGTTGAAAGAATCATGGCGGCGTTATGTTTTCGCCAGGTCTTGAGAGCCTGCACGATGTAGCTCTTGATGCTGGGGTTCTTGAAGAAAATCCAGGCTTCATCAATCAGGAACGCCTTGAATACCTGAGTTGCGTCGGGATCGGTGATCAGGGCATTGGCCCGGTGCAAGATATAGAAGAGCAACGGTTCAAGAAGTTGCGGGTATTCCCGCATGGCCTGAAAGTCGAAGCACTGGAACCTGCTGAAGCTGATCGTGTCTTCGACATTATCGAACAGGGATCCGAACTGCCCTGCGGCCGTCCATTTATGGAGCCGGTTCGCAAGATGCTTGGGAAGGATGTTCGCAAGGACAGACAGGGTTCGGAGCTTCGAGTCAACCGCATACAGGTTCTCGATCTGCTGAAACAGATCCCGTTCGTCGTCGTGGCTAAGCTGATCTTGCGACGGGCCTTCGAGCAGGACTTTCAGGAAAACAAACAGGAAATCGAGGTTCGCCTTGGTCGGTGGCAGTGTGAACGGATTGATCGTGAACTCCTCAGATCCCACACCAAGCCGTGAATATGAACCCTTGAAGAGCTTTGTCAGGCTTTCAAAGCCTCCACCCAGATCTAGGATGAACGTCAAGGGGTCATACTTCTGAAGGTTGGTAATTAGGAAGCTGACCAAAAACGATTTACCTGACCCGCTGCGGCCCAGAATGATCGTGTGGGCCACGTCCCCATGATGGAGGTTCAGAAAATAGGGAGTCTGGTGGGTGGTCTCAAGCACCGCCAGGTATTCCTGTCTCAGGTGCCGGTTTACGGGCTCCCCACAGTGCAGCGTGAACAGAAACGAATAGTCCGCATAGTTGGCGTTCGTGACCAAGAGATGGCGGAGATTGTAGGCGTAGTTCCCTGGCACGGTCGCGAGGTACGCATTCAGCAGGTTGTATTTCTCTTCGTACAGTTGCGCGTCTACGACACTGAAGACCTTGTAGAACTCCGCGCACGCGCGGTTCATCTTCGCTTCGTCGCGGTCGTACACGACGACGGTGAGTGAGAAATTACCGAAGTAGTTCCCCTTGAGTTCGAGTTCCTTGATGCTCTCACCAAGCTCCTGGACCTGGGCGGCCTTGGAGTCATCAACCAGTCCCTCAGTCGGCGCTTCCTCCGACGTATTGACCTGACTCATGAAGGATCTCTTAGTGTTGTGGAAGTGACGCCTGCGCGAATCGATGCTTCTGCGGGACTTTCCCGGGTCTTCCTTCTTCCACTCCGTAACGACAAAGTAATTCGCCTCGACACCCAGTAGTCGCCGGAATATCAGCGGAAAGCTGTACGCCGAGGGTTCTTTCAGCGTCAGCACGCGGACGTAGTGATCGTCGAGGCGAAGATGATTGCGGTGACACTCGAGGTGCGACTCCGGGAGGTAGTAATCAAGGAAGGTATCGTGCTTGAGGCTCGCGAGTTGGGTTTTCGCGGGATCAAAGTTCAGGATTCTCTTGAGAACACGGAAGGCCTCCTGCTTGGGCAGGATCTCAACTTCTAAGAAGTCATTCACGTGCTGTACGAAGCTGCGAACCTTCAAGAGAAGTGCGTCCTGCGCCCTCCTGATTTGGGCGTCGATCAGCATCACCTGCTTGGGCGTTGAGACCAGCGCCAGAAAGTCGTCCAGTTTCACTCTGTTTCCGTTTTTCGCCGTGAACAGAGCCTGCAAAGACGCTGGTTTATGGCGAAACCCCTCAAAGAGAACGACGTAATAGAACTTCAGTGAAAACAGGTGTTCCGCCTTGTTGCCGAGGTACTGGATACGGCTTCGGATCGCGGCATTCACGACAGGGTCGGAGTGGGATTTGAACGGAATCTTCTCGTTGTTCTCCTTGAACAGATACTGATAGACGCGGCAGTTCTCATCGAACAGCCTGAGTGCCGCCTCAAATCGCTTGGTGAGGGTGTCCACGGTTGCTGCATCGAGGCATTCATAATCGACACCGTTAACGGACATGGCGACGCCCACATCCCCCGTTTTGGTGAGAAAAACCTCATCGCTCACGAAACCGAACAGGTTGATCTGTTCGTTCATGGCGCCGGTTTCGCGGTAATCCTTGAAGATGCGGTCGAGCCTAAACACCTGAAAATCTCCGGACGGCCACCGGCGCAAGCTTTGCCGGGTCATATTGGGTGCGGAGTTTCGGCGAATTAAGGATCAACCGGAGCATTTGAGGATCAGCGGCGGTCGCCCACCGTGCCCCGAGATACAGCGTGAGGAACATGAGGATTCCGCCGAAAAGGGTCGCAAGCAGGTTGAACGTCGCAGCACCCATCATCAGGGCAAAGAAGAACAGCTTCCTCTCCGCACCCAGGATCGTAAGTGGCCGGTTGAGCGACCGATAGACCGCATTCCGTCTTTTGGTTTCAGTGGTCATGGTCAAGGCTCACGCCGGGAACAGCCACCCCAGGAAGTTGACCGCGCCGATGGCCATACCAACGCCAAACAGAATCCCGGCCATCATCCGCTTGGACGAGCCTTCGCTGAAAGCAAACGTGAGACCTCCGACGACGATCGAGACCAGAGACAGACCCCGGGCGATCGTCGTAGTGAACGCCGTCATCATCACGTTCACGGCGTTCTCCCAGGGAGACCCGCCTTGCGCCTGTGCGTAGGCCGGTGCCGCGAGGATAAGGTTCGCAGCCACCATGGTCACAAGAGCTCGGTTCCGGCCCAGCCAACTTCGAAAACCTCTGAACTTTGCATTCATGATTTCTGGACTCCTAAAATCTGGGGCGAACAATAGGCGCACTTCGATTCTCTGTCCAATACTTCGTGGTCGCGGACTTATAGCTAAAAGCTATAACTGGCGGAAAGGCAGTCTGAGGCAACCCGGACACAATTCAAGAATTGAGGAGATCCGCATCGAACATCCTCTGGTCGAGGCGGGCACACCTGGTCGAAATCCTGTAATCGGCATTGCGGCGCAAACCAATCTCAATGCGCGAAGGCGCCTGAAGGGTGTCCTCGCCCGACTGGAGTATCGACGCCATCATAGTTAGCTTGCGCATGCGCTCATGTTTAACGACATTTACTTCTGTAATTCACTGTGGTTAATATTAGTCAGGGTTGCTGATGCAGACACATGCAATACGAAGGCCCGGACTTCTCAAGACCACGATTTATCGCGTGGCCTTCGCAGTCTTTTGCTTCATTCTGTTTCCGGCAGAGATCCTGGCTCAGGGAGAAACTACCAGCGCAATCGTTGGCCAAGTGACTGATGCCACTAACGCCGCCATTCCGGACGTTACGGTCATCATCACAAATCGCGAGACCGGCCTACGGCGCAGTGCCACAACCGACGGGGAGGGCCGTTTTAATTTTCCGCAGCTAAAACCTGGGACTTATTCGGTCAAGGTAGAAGCGGAAGGCTTTGAACCTCAGCACAATGACAACGTGCTTTCAGGTCTTGGACAGAAGCAGACGGTCAATTTCGAGCTTAAGGTCGCCGAATCCAAACAGACGGTGGAGGTGAGCGGCGAGCCTTCACTCATTAATCCCCAAAACGCAAACACATCAACGAATCTGAACGCACCGGCGCTTGAGAACCTCCCCAATCCAGGCGGTGATTTGACCTACCCGCTTCAGTTTGCCCCAGGTGCCATCGTCAACACGGCAGGCAGTGGCAATGACTTCGTCGGCGGTACGAATGGGTATGGCAACGTCGAGTTCAATGGGCTGCCCGCTCTCTCAAACGGCTATATCGTCGACGGCTTGGAAACGAATGATCCGCTCACGAATCTCAACAGTGGCCTTTCGACAAACCTGGTCCTGGGTCTCAATTCCATTTCAGAGGTGACCGTCAACACGCTCTCCTATTCGGTTGATCAGGGGCGATACGGCGCCTCGCAGGTCAATTACATTACGAAGTCCGGTTCGAACCAATTTCACGGAAATCTCTACGAGCTGTGGAACGGCTCGAGACTGAACGCGGCGGACTATTTTACGAATGCAACGCCGGGCAATCACAAGCCGCGCTCAACCGTGAATCATTTTGGAGGCAGCTTGGGCGGCCCAGTCGTACACGACAAGCTGTTTTTCTTCTTCGATAGCGAATGGGTGCGCATCGCACTGCCCATCGTGACGCCCACTACAGTTCCGACGCCTGCCTTCGAGAGTTACGTATTGCAGCAACTCCCGCTCGGAGGAATCGATTCGATAACGGGGTCAAAGTACCCCGCGGAACCGCAGGAGGTGCCGTTCTATCAGAAGATATTTTCACTGTACGGCAATACCAGCGGAACGCCTCTCGCGGTGCTCGCTTGCCCGTTCGATGTCGGCGGAGTTTCGCCCGCAATTACCAATGATGGCAGAGGTTGTGCGAATCGCCAGAGCGTCTCTCATTCGAGCGATGATCACGAACAGATCCAAACGGCTCGAATCGATTACAACATCAATGGAAACAACACCACTTGGTTTCGCCTTCAGGCCGATACCGGCGTCCAAGCTGCCTACACCGATCCGATCAATTCCCTGTTCGACTCGGTCTCACCGCAGCCGCTGTACTCGTTCGCCGGAGGATATACCCATGTTTTTTCGCAGAACCTGGTGAATTACTTCAACCCGGCGTTTTCATGGTATGGAAGTTTGTTCGCACCCAGCAATTTTCAGAAGACTCTCGCTGCGTTCCCCATCGTGTTGCAGGGCAGCGGTGCCAACGCCCCCTTCACGACGCTCGGAGGCTTGGACAATACCTGGGTTCAGGGACGCCGCGCCTCCCGGTTCTTTATCAACGACAACCTCGCCTGGAGCCATGGCGGACACGAACTCCGCTTTGGAACCAATACTCGGATTTTTCGCCTGAACGACTTTGACTTCGGTGAAGGTGTTGTTCCCACCGTGACCTACACCACCCTGCCGCAATATATTTATGGAGTTGCATCGACCGTGACCAAGACGTTCCCCACTTCCGCAAATGAACCTTTCAACTTCCTCAACCTCGATCTCTACGCGCAGGACACTTGGAAGGTCACCAAGACTCTTACCTGGACCTTCGGTATAAGAGATACATTAAATTCCAATCCCTTGAATCCACACCGGGAGATTGCTCGCCTAAGTGGCTCTTTCGATTCTATTTCCCATGATGCGAATCAACCCTTGAACGCCGCGATTCAAACTGGTCTCAGCCATGTATTTTCCTCAACGCCCCTTGCGATCCTGCAGCCCAGAACTGCTATCGCCTGGCAGTTTGAACCCAAGACCGTACTTCGCGCCGGCTTCGGACTCTTCAACGATATTTTGCCGGGTGCCATCGCCGATGTGGTTGGCGTCAATCCGCCCTACGTTCAGACCTTCCAGGGCGGACTTCTTGGAACAGTGGGTGGGACAGCAATTGCGCCGGGAGTACCGAACAGTGCGATTGACGCAACCGTGGCCGCCAATCAGACCTTCAGTTCGGGATTTCCGCAAGGCCAGCTCTCCTGTGCGTCCGCACAGTCGATTCCCTCGACATGTCTTCCGCCGGTCGCTATCTCGGCGGTGCCCGACGGAGAACTTCACGCGCCGTATTTCATGGAGTGGAGTCTTGGTTTGGAAGAGCAATTGGGAACTACGGGAAGCATCAAGGCGCAATACGTTGGCACGCGCGCCGTAAACCAACCGTATCTCACACAAGTGAATGGCTATCAAAGTGTCTGCGCGGGGTGCTTTGCGCCGTTTCCCTACGGGCAATCCACCGATCCTCGATTCGGGGCTGTCACGCAATTCTCCACTGGGGCAAACAGTCACTACAACGGGTTGCAAATGACGGCGATGAAACGCCTGGGACACGGCCTGATGGGACAAATCAACTACACGTGGAGCCGTTGCATGGACACGGTCTCTAACGGCGGGTTCCTGCAGTTCTCGGCTGGAGGTATCCTGTCGCCCCTCCCCGGAGATTTGGCTCGCGACTACGGGCCCTGCGACTACGACATACGGAACAATCTCACCGCGCAATATGTCTATGAATTCCCGGTCAACGTCCAAAACCGGATTCTTGGCGACGCACTAAACGGCTGGCAGGTGTCGGGGACCGCGTTTTGGCACAGCGGGATTCCGTTTTCCGTCCTGAGCACGCCGTATTCAGCAAACGGAAATGGCATTGTGAACGGCAGCGGGCCACAATTCGCGAGTGTCGTTCCCGGAGTGCCGCTTTATGAACACGACGCCATCCAGGGTGTAACACAACCGGGCACGATTCAGTGGCTTAACCCGGAGGCTTTTGTCTCGACCGTTGATCCGAGCACAGGGGCATGCGTCGGAGGCGACAGCCCCGCGAATTGTCAATTTGGGAATCTCGGCCGTAACGCGCTGCGCGGCCCCAATTTCACCTCGAGTGACTTCTACCTCACGAAGTGGGTTCTGTTGACCGAGCGCCTCAAAATGCGATTCGACGTCCAATTCTTCAATGTATTCAACCACCCGAATTTTGCGCTCCCGAGCATGGTTCTTGCCGGCATTCCGGGCAAGCCTTCTACGCAGACCGGTTTTGGAGCGCTCACCTCCGCGACTTCTCCGCCGACCGGCCTCCTCGGCGTCGGTTTGGGCGGTGATAGCACGCCGCGCATGATCGCGTTCCAATTACGCCTAGAGTTCTGAGATCCCGACGGCGGGGTGTTTGGGGGCCCTAGCAGGTCCCTCCAGCACGAGATCGCATTCTGTGAATCCTCCTCGCAGGCCGTTCCCTTTGCTATCGAAGAAGGCGGCTGATTCTGAACGCCGTTTGCAGCTCCTGAAGTGGCAAATTTCGGACGTCATCGCATTTTAGGCCTTCGGTCTTAACGACTTTCATATACGCGAGCTTGTACATTTCGAGGCGCGCGAACCGTCAGCGGAACTTGTTAGTGAAACTGCAAGACCCTGGCGATTGCGAATCTAGCCGGCAGCCTCGACAAGGAAAGGCAAAATGAAACCCGTCTCCCATGTCACCACGAATACTCTGAGGGCTCTTCTGGTTATCAGACTGGTGTCACTGCTAGTGCCGATCGCAAGAGCTCAGGACCAGCCTCAAACGCCGAGTGCGACCGAAACTGAGGACTCGGGCACCAGCACCGACCTGTACATCATGCTCGGATCTGATTTTGACCGGCCAGGACTGCTTCCCAAGGCGAACTACAACATTGGCATTGGCCACACGTTCGGTTTCTTGAAGAAGGACCCGATCGGAGACGAACTTACGTTTGCCTATACATATGAGGATGCTGGCCCTGGTTTCTGGCATTCCGACTTCGGTTCGCACACGGAGAGCGGAGGGGTCATGAAGAACTTCGGGCTGCCGAAAACGAAGGTCGTCACCGGTTACACGTGGGTTCAAGTGGGCATCGCCAGCTTCACGGGGTTTCCTCATGTCGAGAGTCACTTCTACAACGGTGAGCCTTTAGGCGCGGTCATTCACTTCACCGAGCACCACTCCATCTGGATTCAGGAGTCGTTTTATAAAATCCTAACGACTTCCTGGTACACGACCACAAGCATCGGGTATACCCGAAGTTGGTAGATGGACAGGCGCGTTGTTCTTCGAGAGACTAACGACGAAAGGTCGACTCTATAGAGTGTTTATCCAGAATGAATAAGATCGTACGGTGTCTCGCGATAGGCCTTGTCGTTGTGGCTGTGGTTTCTACTACTGTGCTGCTGGCAAGCGACTCGAACTTACTTGGTGGCCTGAGCCGATGGGCTGCTGCGGTTTCAGCAGTGCCGCTGTTGGCGGTGGGGCTGTCGTTCTTGATCGTTCAACCGATGATCCGACCCGGACGCACGGAGCTGCTCAAGAACTTGCTGCTCGCTGCAACGTTCCTGCTTTGGGGCGCCGTACAGCTCATGACGCAGAATGCCTTGTCGAAGAGGCTGGGAAACGTCGTGATCGCACTCTACGTCATCGAACTCGCCTGGACAATCCTGGCCCGGCTCAAAGCGACGAGGAAGTCAGTTGATTAAGCCCTTCGAAAAAGCGGCAATTGGAAACCACGGCGGGAATCTGGAGCTGGACCCGGCGTTCTGTTGGCAGGCGGTGTACAGCTGCCTGGACTCTCTCATCTGTTTCCGCAACCCGAAACTCTCGCCGAGGCCAATTTCTCGGATTTGGGTATCCCAAGTGAGCGAGCCGCGACGATCACTTCCCTGGCGCTCGCCGTGTTGGCTCAGAAGCTCACATTCAACAGTTATTGGGATTCGGAGGGAATACTGGCAGCATTGCGCGTCCTTCCCCATACGGACGAAGGCACGATGTCCTATTTTGCGATGCGAAGTCTTGGAGATCCCGATGCCCTTCCCTATACCGACCTCAGCCTCTGCCCAGCCTCAGCTATCGGTCGGGGCGCAGTTTCCGCGGCAGATCTCTTGCGCATCTTCGAGAGGTTCAGACCTTGGCGCGCGTATGCCGCCATGCACTTGTGGGCGACGACGGAGAACGCTCGAGGATCGATTCGTGCGAGTGCTAGGCGATCGTCAAAAGGGCTGGTTGCGGCGCTGACTGCGGGAGCTCGTATTTCCCGGGCGCGCAACACGCGGAGCTGAGCCGCGAAACGTCCTTGCGCATCTCAGGTGCCTGCTTCAAGTGCTTAAGCGTCTCGCGCATAATGCTCGCAGCGGCCTGGTCCTTTGGTGTCACAAGCCTGTAGTGCATCCACTTCCCCTCGCGTCTTGACGCGACAATCCCCGCCCGGCGCAGATAGGCAAGGTGTCGTGAGATCTTCGGTTGGCTGACTCGCAGGATCTCAACGAAGTAGCAGACGCAGATCTCGCGGTCGGCAATCAGATTGAGCAACCGCAGCCGCGTGGGGTCCGCGAGCGCGCGAAACAGAACATCGAGTGAGGGGTTCTGCTGTGGCTTCATCACCGAGACAGTATACAAGATATGCGGCTTGACATATATGAAGCATTTGCGTAGTCTTTCTACGCATGCGGACGTCCATATATGTAAGTACCCGTTGCCATGCCGAAAAGTTATAACGCGCTGTTCTTGTGCACAGGCAATTCCGCACGATCCATCATGGCCGAGGCAATCCTGAACCAGAAAGGCAAACCGACATTCACCGCCTATAGCGCCGGGAGCCGTCCGACAGGTGTCGTCCGGCCCGAAGCGCTTCATCAGCTCGAAGTGGCACACTTGCCCACACAGGGGTTGCGTAGCAAAGACTGGAGCGAATTCGCCCAACCGGGCGCGCCGGTGCTGGACTTTGTCTTCACCGTCTGCGACAACGCCGCGAAAGAGGTCTGCCCCATCTGGCCTGGTCAACCCATGACGGCGCACTGGGGCGTTCCGGACCCCGCGGCTGCAACAGGAGGGCCCCAACAGATTGAACGAGCATTTCGCGATGCGTTCATGATGCTTGATCGCCGCATTAACCTTTTCCTTTGCTTGCCCATAGCCAGTCTCGATGCTCTCGCTATCAAGAGGGAGATCGACCGGATAGGAAAGCAATGACGGCTTCCCTTCCACGACGCCTCGCGGCGGAATTCGTCGGAACGGCATTCCTGGTGGCGGCCGTCGTGGGTTCAGGAATCATGGCGGACCGGCTATCGAACGGGAACGTAGCTTTGGCCCTGCTTGCCAACACAATCGCGACGGGCGCGGCATTGGTCGCGTTGATTCTGACGTTCGGTCGAATCTCGGGAGCGCACTTCAACCCGGCCGTGACACTTGCGGATACCATGGAGGGTGGGCTCAGGTGGGCTCAGGGTTCGGGCTACATCGGGGCTCAGATCCTGGGAGGAGTGACGGGCACCGTGATGGCGCATCTGATGTTTGGCCTTCAGCCCATTTCGATTTCGCACCATCCTCGAAGTGGCCCCGCCCAGCTGCTCAGTGAGTTCGTGGCTACCTTTGGTTTGCTATCTGTCATCTGGGGTTGCTCGCGGCTTCAGTCGATCGCCGTGCCCTTCGCGGTCGGTGCATACATAACCGCAGCGTATTGGTTCACCGCTTCGACGTCGTTCGCAAATCCTGCGGTCACGATTGCGAGGTCGCTGAGCGATACGTTTGCTGGCATCCGGCCCATCGACGTTCCATTATTCATCGCCGCGCAGCTCCTGGGAGCGATGGCTGCAACTGTTCTGTTCCGATGGCTGACTCCCAATTTGCCCCGGGATGCCAAGAACGTACTTCTTGCACACGACGGTGAAATGAGTCACGTAAAGGTGTCGGGGAGCCTCTTGCCGTGAACATACCGTTTCGGGTACGCAATCTATCGGCCCACCAAAGGAGACTTCGATGAATTCTGAAAATATCAGGGAAATCGTGAAGGAAAAGTACGGAGACGCGGCAAAGCGGGTGTCCTCTGGCCAGGGTTCAGCGTGTTGCGGGAGCAGTCCCGCTTCTGCAATGAACGGATGCGATCCGATCACCTCGAACCTCTATGGAGTAGCCGAGGTGGGCGCCCTGCCGGAGGCCGCACTGCAAGCCTCACTCGGTTGTGGCAATCCGACTCTACTCGCCAAGCTGCAACCGGGTGAGACGGTCCTTGACCTTGGCTCGGGCGGAGGAATCGATGTCCTGCTCTCTGCACGCCGAGTTGGACCAACGGGAAAAGCCTTTGGTCTTGATATGACGGACGAAATGCTCGCCTTGGCAGAGGAAAACAGACGCAAGTCTGGTCTCACCAACGTCGAGTTCTTGAAAGGCGAGATCGAGAATATTCCTCTGCCTGACAACAGGGTGGACGTGATCGTGTCGAACTGCGTGATCAATTTGTCTGGCGACAAGGACCGCGTGCTCCAGGAAGCCTTCCGCGTACTAAAGCCGGGCGGCCGCCTTGCGATCTCTGACGTCGTAGTGCGTGGTGAGGTACCACAGGAGATTCGCCACAACATGGAGCTCTGGGTGGGATGTGTGGCGGGAGCACTCACGGACGTGGACTACCGCGAGAAACTTCAAGCCGCCGGTTTCGAGTCTATCGAGATCGAGCCGACTCGCATCTATAACATTGAAGATGCCAGGGAATTTCTCGGTGCGGCGGGTCTGGATGTTAATACGATCGCCTCACAGGTTGAAGGCAAGTTCATCAGCGCATTTGTGCGTGCACAGAAACCTACTAAAGCCCGCATTTCCGCTTTGAAGGTTGCACGCGAACCTTCCCGCGCTATCCGTCAGCGGCTTGCGGTTGACTCGATGGGAGAGGAGGGGTAGTCTTTCGGGCAAGGGGAAGCTCAAAACGGACAATCCGGAGAAAATGAGAACGAGCACACGGGCTCGCGCTGGGCCTGCCCTCCTTATTTGCCTCGTCGCGCTATGTTCCTTCCCAATTCCAGCAGCAGCCCGAACGCGATTTCAGTTGATGCATAAGCATGTTCGCCCTGCTGTTACCAACGGCCAAGCCGCACGTGTCGGCCCGATGTCAAAGAGCCAGCGCATGAGCCTTGCGATCATTTTGCCACTCCGCAATCAAAATGAACTGACGAACTTATTGAGACGGCTTTATGACCCATCCAGCCCCGATTACCGGCATTTTCTTTCTGTGGCTCAGTTCACACAACAGTTTGGCCCCACGAAGCAGGATTACCAGGCCGTGGTGAAGTTCGCCAGATCTAAAGGCTTCCGCGTGACCAATACACCTGCGAATCGCCTGATGGTGCATATGAATGGCACAGTGTCACAGATCAACAAGGCTTTCCATGTGGCGATGACGACCTATCGCCATCCAACGGAGAACCGTATTTTCTATTCCCCGGACCGTGAGCCCTCACTCGATCTGAGCGTCCCGGTGACGCACATTGCGGGGCTGAACAATTTCTCCTTACCACGGCCGAAGTTCAAACGGGCCCCGGCGAACTTTCGCCGCAACATCACTGGCTCGGGGCCGAGTGGTGCGTATCTTGGTAGCGACATGCGTGCAGCCTACTACGGCGGCACCGCTCTCACAGGCAGCGGGCAGGCAGTGGGGCTGTTGGAGTTCGACGGCTACGACATGAGCGATGTAACCGCGAGCTTTGCCGGACAGCGCAATAGCGTTCACATTCAGAACGTGCTGCTCGACGGCGCCAGCGCCGGCTCAGACGGCGATGATGGAGAACAAGTTCTGGATATCGTGCAGGCGGCGTCCATGGCACCGGGGATGAGCCAAATTCGCGTATATATCGCTCCAGGCACTTCGCAAATCGGCGTCGGCGACGTCGACATATTCAATGACATGGCCACCGAAAATATCGCCAAGCAGCTAAGCTGCTCGTGGGGATGGAATCCGGATGACACCGCGCAGCTTGACCCCATATTCCAGGAATTTGCGGCGCAAGGCCAAAATCTTTTCGTGGCATCTGGAGATGCGGGAGCGTACACGGGGTCGAACTCTACGGACAATAGTTATCCGGCGGAATCCGTTTTCGTGGTGGCCGTCGGCGGAACGGATTTGACCACCAACGGCACGGGCGGTCCTTGGCAATCAGAAACGGCGTGGCTCGACAGCGGCGGCGGCCCTGCCGACGATGGCTTCGCGATTCCGAGTTGGCAGCTCGGAGTGGCCAATTCATCCAACCAGGCTTCCACGACGATACGCAATGTTCCTGACGTGGCTGCGGAAGCAAATACAGACAATTTTCTCTGCGACCAAGGATCCTGTACCGGAGACTATGGCGGCACCAGCTTCGCCGCGCCGCGCTGGGCCGGCTTTCTTGCGCTCGTCAATCAACAAGTGGTGGCCAACGGGACCTCAACTTTGAGGTTCATTAATCCGGCTATCTACTCCATTGGTAAGGGTGCCAGCTACCCCGATGACTTCCACGACATCACCAGCGGCAGCAATGGCAGGTATTCGGCACAGCCGGGCTACGACTTGGTCACTGGCTGGGGCAGTCCGAATGGCACTGGCCTGATAAACGCTCTAGCACCGTAGCGGTCGGGGCATCAACATACGCACACCATTAAGGTAGAAGGGCGAATCCAGATTGAAAAGAAATATGGGACCGGGCCGGCGAATGCTTTCCTGCTGTCCGTTCCGTTAGTTCTGGTGTTGGCAGTGTTGCTTCCAAGCAACCCTGCAGCCGGTCAGCAGGCAATCACACCAGAGAACCGCCAGGCCACCTCGACGGCGGAACAGGAAACGGGCGTTAAAGGTATTCTGGCCACCATAACCCAATCGCGCTCTACCAACACTCTAGGCTATAGAATTCTTATATACGATGACGGCAGCGCCACAGCAGAAATTGCTGGCTCCAGCCCTGCCCCTGGTACCGAGCTATCGCGATCGCAACAGTTTCCTGCTGGAGCGATCGATACAAAGACCCTGCGGAGCCTGCTTACCGAAATTGGGGATGTCAGCAAGATCCCGACTGGAGGCTGCGCGAAATCGGCGTCCTTCGGGACGCGCACTCAGGTTACGTATGCGAGCAAGACCAGTGGAGATCTGCAATGCATCCGACAACAAGCATCAGACGGCGATCAGGCGCCACAGCAAGCATCGGAAGACTTAGGCAGATTCGTGAAGACAACATTGGGCCGATTGAAGATTAACGACAGGCGCATCGGCTCGAACCAGTAGAGTGACTTCTCCGCCCGCTAAAGACGGGGGCTTCTCAAACCACGCATGAGCCTACTGCCTCTACGTTAAGGTTAGAGGGCTTATCCTGAATGCATCAGGAGAAGTGGAGCGAGTTGGCTAAGCCATTAATACGACCGATCTTTATCCTTCCAAGTTCGCTGATTGCCATCGCACCATTCCGTTATCTATGGAATAATCCACCGAGCTTTGTCGGAGGAAATGTTTGGCTAGCTTTCTTGGCGCCAGTCATAGTTTATTTCGTCATCGCTCTCGGTTTGTCGTACCTAATGACCGTTTGTTGGAAGCTTTGGAAATCGAACTGACCGACGATCGCCAGAAGTCCGGGCCTCAAGACGGCGAGCTGAGCCGCGAGATGGCCTTTAATTTCCTGTTGCCCCAGAAACGCCATATAGCTGAATCGCCTTATTTGGGGAAAACCCTCAGCCTACTCTGGCCCGACCACGGTAGGCGCACCTGTGTTCTGGTGGAAGTAGGCATACATGACAGCTAGGTTCATCCAAACAACGGAAAGCCGCCAACATCGTCATACACGGCGTCCCAGCGGGCGGCTGTTACCCGCGGTTTGTCCTTCCGGGCTTCCGCACAAGCAGATTCGAGGTATCACCTTGCTTCAGCGGACGGAGGATCTCAACGGGCTGCAGTCTTTGTTGCTGGAAAGAACACGGCGGGGGATACCGCAAATCTCTGACTTAGTTTTTCAATTTGCTGCCTGTTCAGTTCTCGCTTGCCGCTCAAAACCTCCGAAACAATGCTCTCGCTGCCGAAGATCGGGGCGAGGTCCTTCTGCCGAAGGTTGTTCGCGTCGATCAATTCAGCCAGAACTTCGACAGGGGATACAGACGGAATCGGGAAATTCACCTTTTCGTAGCTCTCGATAAGAACAGCCAGCACATTGGCATACTTTCTGTCCTCAGCAGATAGACGTGGCTGCTTTTCCAATTCCAAAAGAGCGGCAACGTACAGCTCGTTCTGCGTATCGGACGTGATGGCCGCCAATGCTGGTTTGCTGAGTTCATACTTCTGAAGCGCTGTACTCATTATTCCCAGTCCTCTCTGTCGTAGTCCTCGTGGCTCAGTATTTCCGAGATGATGACCCGCTTTTGCTGGAACTTAACTATCGCTGCCAGCCGGGCCTTGTTGCCGCCAATATTGAATATCACATATTGTCCGACCGGATCAGCACTGCTGAAAGTTTGACGCATGGCTGGAACGTGATCCCACCCGGCCTCTTCTACTATGCGGGCCCATCGCACTAACGACGACTTCCAATGTGGATTCATCTTATAGGCATCGGCGATCTTCTTCCGGCCTATAATCTCCATCGGCGATCTTCGCAGAATGCGAAGTTACTGTCAAGGGTTAAAGGGGCGATTAGACTGTCTGAGACGGAGTTGCCACTCGCTCTGAGGGCGCCCAAACTGGAGTAGAATCGGTCCATGCGTCGGTTTATCACCCTATTTGCCGCGGTGACTTTGCCGCTCTTTATGATTTCGACGTCGATCGCTGCTTCAGTCTGTGACCTGTCGTGCTGGTTTCGCCAAGCGCAGTCCGGTTGTCATACGCCTAGTTCCCCTACGGCAGGCAGTGAGATGGCAATGTCGATGCCGGCGGATATGGACATGGGCCTCGACCAAAGCGATAGCATGGCAGGACCTGACCCGGTTGTGACCACCATGAGTCATTCCATGTCGATGCCCTCGCAAATGCAGCTGTTTACCGGGCGCTCGGTACGCGCAACAAATAATGAGACGAGCGGTACCTCTATGCCCGATCATTCCAAGGGTACGTTGTGTATTCATCAGATATGCGCCCAGGTTGGAACCTCCCGAGCCTCGTCCGACCCGGGTCGCTTTCAGTCTATTTCTTTACACTCAATAGCAATTAACGCTACGAGTCCCCGTAATTCTCGAATCCACTTTCCTTGGCTGGGCTCCGGAAGCCCTCCTCCTAAAACTCTTACAGTCGGTCGCCTCACGGCAACTCTCAGAATTTAGAGCTCCCCTCCGAACAGTCGCGGATCTCTCACGGCACCGGAGGTCGTTGCTTATTTCCTTGAACGCCGACCCGCGTGTCTTGTTGCTCATTTCTAAGCAGGAGCTTCTCGAGGAGAGTGTCGTGAAGTCATTTTGCAGCGTGATCGTGCTGTTATTTCTGTTCCTCCCCGCGCTGGCGGTTGCGCAGCAGGGCGCTGGCCAGCAAGAACCACCGTGCATGCCTGGAATGTCAATGCCAGGATGCCCAGGTTCTACTGCACAGCAGTCGGCTCAGCCGGCCGGCAATGATGAGGCTCCGGGCATGCAGATGGGCAAGACTGGCCTCATGAGCATGCAAGGGATGGAGCCGCAAACCTTTCTTCAGGCCATTGCCCACCACGCAGCCTCCGGTACGAGCGCGGAACCAGACTCCACGCCGACGCCCATGCTCATGACTCAAAAGGGCCCGTGGATGCTGATGTTCCACGCGAATGTGTTTGTCGTTGACGAACAGCAATCCAGTCCACGCGGCCGAGACAAGTTGTTCTCAACCAACTGGTTCATGCCCATGGCCCAGCGCGAGTTGGGAAACGGAATCCTCACCATCCGCTCCATGCTGAGCCTTGAGCCCGCCACGATCACTGGCCGCCAATACCCGCTTCTATTCCAACAAGGGGAGACTGCCTACGGGAATCCCATCGCCGATGGCCAGCACCCTCATGACCTCTTCATGGAACTAGCCGTGCTTTACGACCTCAAACTAGACGAACACACGCTCCTGTCGTTCTATGTGGCCCCGGTGGGCGACCCGGCGATCGGACCAACCGCCTATCCGCACCGTGCTTCTGCTTTCGAAGACCCGGTAGCAGCGCTCGGGCATCACCAAGAGGATTCCACGCACATCTCAGATGATGTCGTCACGGTCGGCCTCACATATCGCATCGTGCGGATCGAGAGTTCTGGTTTTCATGGACGCGAACCCGGCGAAGATCGCTGGAGCATCGACCAAGGCGGGATCGACTCATGGTCCGCTCGCTTGACGGTTCAGCCTGGAAAGAACTGGAGCGGGCAGTATTCCTACGCGCGCATAACGAGTCCAGAGGCGCTATTTCCAACTGACAATCAAGAGCGCATGACCGGGTCCCTCATGTACAACCGCCCGCTTCACAACGGGAACTGGGCTAGCACGCTTCTATGGGGGCGCACGCGGTCACTTGAAGACAACTCGATCTTCAACAGCTATCTGTTTGAGTCTTCCGTGCGCTTTCATACTCGGAACTATGCCTGGACCCGCATCGAAAATGCCGACCGGTCCAATTTACTGATCCTTGGCGAGAATCCCCTTCCCCTTGGCTTCGTTGAGAAACCGATCGGACACGTCCAGGCCTATACCCTCGGCTACGACCGCGACTTCGACCTGATTCCAGATCTCGCCTCCGCTATCGGCGCGCAGTTTACGACCTATGGAGTGCCAGACATATTGCAACCGATTTATGGTTGCCATCCCTTCGGCGTCGCCGTCTTCGTGCGGTTGCGACCATTTTGAACCTCCCCACGGCTGAAGCCGGGGGATTCCGGACTGCACTATGCTTGCGCATAGCACACCTCGACGCTATGCGGTTTCCCGCATCTCTCTTGCGAGAGCATTCCGAGCGCAGCAT
>Ga0182024_10003797_pt1 | contig 35400 bp, 29 predicted proteins | sample P32metaG_FD_120480 | JGI IMG/M metagenome (GOLD analysis project Ga0182024, IMG submission 120480) | Permafrost microbial communities from Stordalen Mire, Sweden - P3-2 metaG (Illumina Assembly) | ecosystem: Environmental > Terrestrial > Soil > Wetlands > Permafrost | place: Sweden: Stordalen...
CTCGGTGAGGAACATCGCGCGGTCGACCTGCTCGCCCCAGAAATATTCGCTGTCGCCCGGATCGCTGATCCGGACTTTGCGAAGCATCTGGCGGATGATGATCTCGATGTGCTTGTCGTTGATCGTCACACCCTGGAGCCGGTAGACCTCCTGAACCTGGCCGATCAGGAACTCGTACAGGGCCGCTGGCCCGAGGATCTCAAGGATCTCGTGCGGATCGGCGGCGCCCTCCGTCAGGTGCTGGCCTTTATGGACCACGTCGCCCGGCTGCACGATGATGTGCTTTCCGGCCGGGATGAGATGCTCCTCCTCCTGCACGGTGTCCTCGTTTTTGACGACGAGCTTGCGTTTGCCGCGCACTGTCCCTTCGAAGGAGACGATTCCGTCGATGCGCGCCATCTCGGCGGCGTCTTTGGGCCGGCGGGCCTCGAAGAGCTCGGCCACGCGGGGAAGGCCGCCCGTGATGTCCTTGGTCTTGGACGCCTGGCGGGGGGTCTTCGCGAGCAGGGCGCCCGGGGCGATCACGTCGCCCTCGTTGACGGCGATTTGCGCGCCGACCGGAATCGAGTACGAGGCGAGCGGCTTGTTCTTCGAATCGCGGACCTCGACCTGCGGGTTGAGATCCTCCTTGTGCTCGATGACGACGGTCGCGATGCGGCCCGAGCTTTCATCCAGCTCGCGCTTCACCGTGACGCCGGGGATCATGTCCTTGAATGAGAGTACTCCCCCCTTTTCGGACAGGACCGGGATGTTATAGGGATCCCATTGCGCGAGGACCTGCCCCTTGGCGATCTTTTCGCCATCGCCGACGTGGAGGAATGAGCCGACGACGATGTTGTACGTCTCCAGCTCCCTGCCCTCGTCGTCGATGATCTCGATCGTGCCCGTCTTGTTGAGCACGATGCTGCCTCCGTCGGCCGTGCTCACCAGGCGCAAGCCGCGGTACCGCACCTTGCCGACCGAACGCACGCGGATTTCCGGCGTCTTGAATCCGCCGGAAGCGACGCCACCGATGTGGAACGTGCGCATCGTCAGCTGCGTGCCGGGCTCTCCGATCGATTGGGCGGCGATGATGCCGACCGAGTCGCCGACCTTGGCCATCTTGCTGGTGGCCGGATTGATGCCGTAGGACTTGGCGTCGATCCCGATCTTGCTTGTGGAAGTGAGGGGCGACATGACCTTCACGCGCTCGATTCCGATGTCGTCGATCTTTGAGGCGATTTCCTCGGTAATGAGATCGCCGGATCCGACGACCACCTCGGCGGGCGTGAGCGGATTGTAGACGTCCTCGCTCGAGCAGCGTCCGACAATGCGCTCCCTGAGGCCGACGATTTCGTCGTCGCCCTCGATGATCGCCTTCTTCCAGACGCCGTCGCGGACACCGCAGTCGTCCTCGCCTATGATGACGTCCATCGCCACATCGCAGAGCTTTCGGGTGAGATAGCCGGCGTCCGCCGTCTTGAGGGCGGTGTCGGCCAGGCCCTTGCGGGCGCCGTGAGTCGAGATGAAGTATTCCAGCACCGTCAGTCCCTCGCGGAACGAGGAAAGGATCGGCCGCTCGATGATTTCACCGGATGGCTTGGCCATGAGGCCGCGGGCGCCGCAGAGCTGGCGGACCTGCTGCTTGTTGCCGCGGGCGCCCGAATCCATCATGATGAACACAGGATTGATCTCGGGCTTGCCCTCGTTGACTTCGAGCCCGGTGAAGACCTCCTTCGCAATGCGGTCGGTGGCATTGGTCCAGATGTCGATCACCTTGTTGTACCGCTCGCCGTCGGTGATTATGCCCTTGTTGAACTGGGCGTCCACCTCGGCGATTTTCTTGCGAGAGTCGGCGACGATCTCCTTCTTCGCCTCCGGAATGATCATGTCGTCAATTCCGATCGAAATTCCGGCCTGGAAGGCGGTCGTGAAGCCGAGCTCCTTCAGCTTGTCGAGGGTCTCGACGGTCACGGCATTGCCCGCAACCTTGTAGGTGTTGAGGATCAGATCGCCGAGCTTCGCCTTGGCGCACGGAAAATTGACGAAGCCGAGGCTGGCGGGCCAGATCTGGTTGAATATCACGCGGCCGACGGTCGTTCGGAGTATCTTCTTCTCCTTGTTGCCGTAAACGGTGTCGCGCTTGTAATCGGGATTGGGAATGTCGACCCAGTCGTGCACGCGCAGGGCGCCGTCCGCCTTGGCGAAAAGCACCTCGTGGAGCCCCGAAAGCAGCGGAATGCGCTGGTCCTTCGCCACCTTCTTGCGGGGTTCGATCGTGAGATAGTACGCTCCGAGGACGATATCCTGCGAAGGCGTGAGGATGGGCTTGCCGGACGAGGGCGAGAAAATGTTCGAGGTCGCCATCATGAGCAGCTTGCACTCCATGATAGCCTCGAGGGACAGCGGCACATGGACCGCCATCTGGTCGCCGTCGAAGTCGGCGTTGTACGCCGTGCAGACGAGCGGATGGATGCGGATCGCCTCGCCTTCGATGAGGACGGGCTCAAAGGCCTGGATCGACAGGCGGTGGAGGGTCGGCGCGCGGTTCAGCAGCACCGGATGGCCCTTGGTGACCTCCTCAAGGATATCCCAGACCTCGGGGGACTTCTTTTCGATCATCTTGCGGGCGCCCCGCACGGTGTGCACAAAGCCCAGTTCCTTCAGGCGGCGGATGATGAACGGCTCGAAAAGTACGAGCGCCATCTTTTTCGGAATTCCGCACTGGTTAAGCTTCAGCTCGGGACCGATCACGATCACCGACCGGCCGGAGTAGTCCACGCGCTTGCCGAGCAAGTTCTGGCGGAAACGCCCCTGCTTGCCCTTGAGCATGTCGGAAAGCGACTTGAGCGGCCGGTTGCCGGCCCCGGTGACGGGGCGGCCATGGCGGCCATTGTCAAAAAGCGCGTCGACCGCCTCCTGCAGCATCCGCTTTTCATTGTGGATGATGACGTCGGGCGTCTTGAGCTGCATCAGGTTCCGCAACCGGTTGTTGCGGTTGATGACGCGGCGGTAGAGATCGTTCAGGTCGGAAGTGGCGAAGCGGCCGCCCTCGAGCGGGACGAGCGGGCGCAGGTCCGGCGGGATGACGGGCAGCACCTCGTGGATCATCCATTCCGGCTTCGACTTTGAGTGGATGAATCCCTGGATAACCTTCAGGCGCTTGGACAGCTTCTTCTTTATCTGCTTCGACTTGGTCGCGCGCATCTGCTCGTGCAGCTCGGCGACCGTCGCATCGAGATCCATCTTTGTGAGGCAGTCCCGGACGGCCTCGGCGCCCATCTTGGCCGTGAACGATCCGTCGCCGTACTCATCGAGCGCCTGGCGGTACTCGGTGTCGGTCAAGAGCTGGCGCAGCTCGAGGGGGGTCTTCCCCGCGTCGACGACCATGTAGTTTTCATAGTAGATCACGCGCTCGAGCGCGCGGGCCGTCATGTCGAGAAGCAGGCCCAGGCGGCTCGGCATGCTCTTCAAAAACCAGATGTGCGCGACGGGGACCGCGAGCTCGATATGGCCCATCCGCTCGCGGCGCACGCGGGCGATCGTCACCTCGACGCCGCAGCGGTCGCAGATCACGTCCTTGTACTTGATGCGCTTGTACTTTCCGCAGGCGCACTCGTAATCGCGGACGGGGCCGAAAATCTTCTGGCAGAAAAGGCCGCCCGGCTCCGGCTTGAAGGTCCGGTAGTTGATCGTTTCGGGATTCTTGACCTCGCCCTTCGACCACTTGCGGATCGTTTCGGGTGAGGCGACTGTGATGGACACGCAATCGAACGGACTTTCGTCGAGACCGAAGACACTGCGTGCCTCCTCGCGGGTTGAGGCGGCTGAATCGGCGGGTTGGATCATGGAATGTTTCCCTTAGGGTTATTTTAAATTGAGTTGCAGGCGCGGCCCGGGGCCCTTCAGGCCCCGAGGCTCAGCGCGTCGCGTTTCTGAAGCTTGATGTCCAGCCCCAGCGACTGGATCTCCTTGATGAGGACGTTGAACGATTCCGGCGTGCCGGCCTGCAGCGTGTTGTCGCCCTTGACGAGCGACTCATAAATCTTCGTGCGGCCCTGCACATCGTCCGATTTGACGGTGAGCAGCTCCTGCAGCGTGTGCGCGGCGCCGTAGGCCTCGAGCGCCCACACCTCCATTTCGCCGAAGCGCTGGCCGCCGTACTGCGCCTTGCCGCCCAGCGGCTGCTGGGTGACGAGGGAATAGGGTCCGACCGCGCGGGCGTGGATCTTGTGGGAGACCAAGTGGTTCAGCTTCATCATGTAGATGTAGCCGACGACGACCTCCTGATCGATTTTCTCGCCGGTGCGCCCGTCGAAAAGAACGCTCTTCCCGGAAGGGGGAAGCTTGGCTTCCTTGAGATACTCGCGCACCCGCTTCTCCGGTATTCCGTCGAAGACCGGAGTCGCCACCTGCAGGCCGAGCTTCTTGCACGCCCAGCCTAGATGGGTTTCGAGGACCTGGCCGACGTTCATGCGCGAAGGCACGCCGAGCGGGTTCAGGCAGATTTCGACGGGGGTGCCGTCGGGAAGGAAGGGCATGTCCTCCTCGGGCACGATCTTCGCGACGACGCCCTTGTTTCCATGGCGTCCAGCCATCTTGTCGCCGACCTCGAGCTTTTGCTTCGTTGCGATGTAGACTTTGACCTGCTTGATGGCGCCGTCCGCGGAGCCTTCCCCGGATTCCACCGAGGCGATCTTGCGCTCGCGGTCCGATTCGAGCTCGTCGAACTTCGACTGGTACGAGCCGATGATCTCCATGATCTTGATCCGCACGGGCGAGGGATCGATCTGCACGTGCTTGGAGACGGCCGCGAGTTTCCGCAGAAGCGTCTTCGTGATCTTGCGATTGGCGGGTATGATGATCTCGTTGTTCTCGCCGTTAATGACGTCGAGCGGGATCTTCTCACCGAGGAGGATGTTCGAAAGGGCCTCGGTCAGGCCCTCCCGCAGCTTGTCCATCTGCGTTTTGTAGTCTTCCTGGATCTGCTTGACCTGGCGCCGGCGGTCGGAGGGCGACAGGCGCTCCTGCTGATTGTCGATCCGCGAGGACACCTTGACGTCCATGATGATTCCGGCGACGCCGGAGGGAACGACGAGCGAGGTGTCCTTCACGTCGGCCGCCTTCTCGCCGAAGATCGCGCGGAGGAGCTTTTCCTCGGGCGCGAGCTCGGTCTCGGACTTGGGAGTGATCTTGCCGACAAGGATGTCGCCGGGCTTTACCTCGGCCCCGACGCGGATGACGCCGTTGTGGTCGAGGTTCTTGAGAGCCTCCTCGCCGACATTCGGGATGTCGCGGGTGATTTCCTCGGGCCCGAGCTTCGTGTCACGGGCGGTGACCTCGAATTCCTGGATGTGGATCGAGGTGAAGATATCGTCCTTCAGGGCCTTCTCGGAAATCAGGATCGCGTCCTCGAAGTTGTATCCGTTCCACGGCATGAAGGCGACGAGGACGTTGCGTCCGAGCGCCATCTCTCCGCGGGACGTCGAGGGGCCGTCGGCGATGATTTCGTCGGCCTTGATCTTCTGGCCGCGCTTGACGATCGGCTTCTGGTTGAAGCAGGTGCCGGCGTTCGAGCGCATGAATTTCCGAAGCTCGTACACGTAGACATGGTTCTTGGGGTCGTGCTTGATGTGGCGAGGCATCTCGCCGTCCTTCGTGACGATGATCCGCTTGGCGTCGACGGAGGCGACAATTCCCCCCTCTTCGGCAACGACCACGATCTTCGAATCGCGCGCGACGCGCTCCTCGATGCCGGTGCCCACGAAGGGCGCCTCGGCCTGGAGCAGCGGCACGCCCTGGCGCTGCATGTTCGAGCCCATGAGCGCGCGGTTGGCGTCGTCGTGCTCGAGGAAGGGGATCATGCCCGCCGCGATCGAAATGACCTGCTTCGGGGACACGTCCATGTAGTCGACCTCCGTGGCGCTGACCTCGAGGAATTCCCCGTCCTTGCGCACGGTGACCTTGCCGGCGAAGTGCCCCTTCTCGTCGATCTCGGCATTGGCCTGCGCGATTATCTTTCCCTCCTCCTGGTCGGCGGTGAGGTAGTCGATCTTGTCGGTGACGCGGCCGTCCCTGGCGACGCGGTAAGGCGTCTCGATGAAGCCGAATTCGTTGACCCGGGCGTACGTCGACAGCGAATTGATGAGCCCGATGTTCGGGCCTTCGGGTGTCTCAATGGGGCAGATCCGGCCGTAGTGGGACGGGTGGACGTCGCGCACCTCGAATCCGGCGCGCTCGCGGTTGAGTCCGCCGGGCCCGAGGGCCGAAAGCCGGCGCTTGTGCGTCACCTCGGCGAGCGGGTTGATCTGGTCCATGAACTGGGAGAGCTGGCTGCGCGCGAAGAAGTCGCGGATGACGGTCGTCAGCGCCTTCGGATTGATGAGCTTTTGCGGCGTGATCGAATCGACGCTCTGGTCGTACATCGTCATGCGCTCGCGGACCAGGCGCTCCGTCCGGGAAAGGCCCACGCGGCATTGGTTGGCGAGGAGCTCGCCCACGGTGCGCACGCGGCGGCTGCCCAAATGGTCGATGTCGTCGACGACGCCCTCGCCGCGCTTCAGGCGCACGAGGTACTTCGTCGCGGCGACGATGTCCGAACTTTCGAGGACGCGCTGCTCGAGCTCGGCCTTGAGGCCGAGCTTCTGATTCACCTTGTAGCGGCCCACGCGGCCGAGGTCGTAGCGCTTCGGATCGAAAAAGAGCCTCTTCAGGAGGGCCTTTGCGTTCGCAGTCGTCGGCGGTTCGCCGGGGCGCAGCCGCTTGTAGATCTCCTTTAGGGCTTCCTCCTCGTTGCGGCTCGGGTCCTTCTTGAGGGCGCGGATGATTGCGCCCTCGTCGATCGCGGTATCGATGATGCGGATCGCGGAAATCTCGTGTTTTTCGAACGTGCGCACGATCTGCTTGGTCAGGGGCTCGAATGCGCGCGCCAAGACGACGCCCTTCTGGGCGTCGATCGCATCCTCCACTAGAACGAGCGTGCTCACGTTCTCCATGTCGAGGGCCTTGGAGACCTTGAGGTCCTTGATCTCGTAGAAGAGATTGAGGATGTCCACGTCGGCGCTGTATCCGATGGCCCGCAGCAGGGTCGTGATCAGGAATTTGCGGCGGCGGCGGCGGCGGTCGAGATAGACGTACAGGAGGTCGTTATTGTCGAACTGCACCTCGAGCCAGGTGCCGCGGTCGGGGATGATCCGGAAGGAGTGCAGGAGCTTTCCGTTCGGGTGCGGGGTCACCTCGAAGGCGATGCCCGGCGAGCGGTGGAGCTGGGAGACGACGACGCGTTCGGCGCCGTTTATGATGAACGATCCCCGCTCGGTCACCATCGGGATCTCGCCCATGTAGATGTCCTCGTCCTTGATGAAGTCCTCCTCGCGCAGGCGAAGCTTCACGTAGAGAGGCACGGAATAGGTAATTCCCTCACGGATACACTCGATCTCCGAGTTCTTGGGATCGCCGAGCGTATAGGAGACGTACTCGAGGACCAGGCGCTCGTCATAGGACTGGATCGGGAAAACCTCGCGGAAGACCGCCTCGAGCCCCTGGGGCTTGCGCTGCTTTTCGGGGATGCCCTTCTGCAGAAAGTCGAGGTACGAATTTATCTGGATCTCGATGAGGTTCGGCGGCTGGAGGACTTCACGGAGCTTGCCAAAGTTTATGCGCTCGGACTGATTGCGGTCGGCCATGGTCGTTGGGAAAAAATTAGGACTAAACTAAAGATTCCCGCTCCTGCCGGAGCGGGTATAAATGGATGCGAGTACGCGCACGGCAGGACCTGCTGCGTGGCAGGAAAAACCGGGGCGACGGCACACTGCAATTAACTGACAAATTCGAGAAAGGCAAAGTACAGGCTGCAAAGGGAGCGGCCTGTATAGAATAGGGTGGTGGTTTACGTAAGGCTTTCGCCAATATAATGTTATTTGACTTGAGCGCCACCGAAGTGGCGCCCTAAGGTCATTGAGATAATTTCGCTTCGCGAAGGATTTGTCATTTGACTTCAACTTTGGCGCCGGCGGCCTCGAGCTTCTTCTTGATTTCCTCGGCCTCCTGCTTGGAAACGCCCTCTTTGACAGGCTTCGGAGCGCCCTCGACCAGATCCTTGGCTTCCTTGAGCCCGAGGCCGGTGATGGCGCGGACTTCCTTGATTGCGCCAATTTTGTTGGCGCCGCTCTCGAGGAGGATAACCGAGAATTCGGTCTTTTCCTCGGCCGGCGCGGCGGCGGCGGCCGCTGCTGGCGCTGCCGCGGCGGAAGCCACGGGCGCGGCTGCGGAGACGCCCCATTTCGCCTCCAGATCCTTGACCAGGCCGGCGATTTCGAGAACCGACTGGCCGGATAGCCACTCGATAACTTGTGCTTTTGTGATGTCGCTCATGTTTTACTCCTGCATCAGATTAGCGTCCTACAAATTGGAAGGATCGTTTAAGGGACGAATCCCCTAGCCTGCTGCGTTTGATTTTTTGTCGAAATTAATGGATGTAGCGGAAGCCGCCAGGCTTTCGCCTATGGGAAAAAATTATGTTGTGGAATTTGTCCTCACGAAGCTGCGCGGACCTTCGCTTGCAGAACGTTTACGAGGCCTTGCGGAACGGCGTTGATGACGCGAACGAACGCGCCCGCCGGCTGGTTTAGAAGCCCGAGAAGCTGCGCTCTGAGGCTGTCGAGCGAAGGCATCTCGGCCAGCTGGTCGATCTCCTTTGCCGTGACGAGCTTGCGGTTGAGAACGCCGGCTTTGACCGCGACCTTCTGTTTCTCCTTGAAGAATTGCTTCAAAACCTTGGCGACTCCCGGCGAATTGCGGCCCCCGACGACGATGGCCGTCGGACCGATCAGGGATCCCTCGATGTCCGGGAGTCCGAGGGCCTTCGCGGCGACGCGAAGCGAGCTGTTCTTGATTACGTGGAATTCGGCCTTTTCGGCGGCGAGCTTGCCGCGGAGCGCGGCCACGTCGGCGACGGTCGCTCCGGTGAAATTGGCTAGAATCACGTAGTCGGACTTCTTCAGGTAGTTCTCGACTTCCGCGATCAGGTATTTTTTTTCGGCTCTCATGGGATCCCAAAGATTGCGGTTCAGTACTTGCTGTATTCGGCCGACGCGATGCGCACGGCCGGGCTCTGTGACGCGGAGAGCGCGGCGGACTTGATGTAGTGGCCCTTGAATGAGGAGGGCTTTGCCTTGCCCACGGCGTCGATGACGGCCTGCGCGTTTTCGATGATCTGCGCCGCCGTAAATGAACGCTTGCCGATTCCGACCCCGATATTGCAGGTCTTGTCCATCTTGAACTCGACCCGGCCGGCCTTGACGGCCTTGATTCCATTGACGAGATCGTCGGTCACGGTGCCGCTCTTCGGGTTGGGCATGAGGCCCTTGGGACCGAGGACGCGCGCAATCGTGCGGACCGTCTTCATGGCCTCCGTGGTCGCAATGGCGACGTCGAAATCGAGCCAGCCCTCGTTGATCTTGGCCATCATGTCCTGGAGCCCGGCGTGGTCCGCTCCGGCGTCCAGCGCCGCCTTCGGATTGTCCGTAAAAACGAGGACCCGCACCTTCTTGCCCGACCCGTTTGGAAGCGGGGTCGTGCCGCGGATCATCTGGTCGCCCACGGTCGGGTCCACGCCCAGGCGCAGCGAAAGCTCGACGGTTTCGTCGAACTTGGCCTTCGGAAACTTGTGGAGAATATCCACAGCTTCCTTGAGCGGATGCTCTTTTTGCAGGTCTGCGACCTGGATCGCGGCGCGATATCGTTTGCTTTGTTTTTCCATTTTTTCCTCCTTGCGGTATATGCGGCCGGGACCGGAGTCGCAGGCCTCCCGCGGGATGTTTCTTGCGATGAAAATCAGTCGACGACCTCTATCCCCATGTTTCGGGCGGTGCCGGCGATGATTCGAATTCCGGCCTCGTCCGATTGGGAGTTCAGGTCCTTTTGCTTGAGCCTCACAATCTCGAGCAGCTGTTTGCGGGTGACCTTGCCAACCTTGTCCTGGTTGGGCTTGCCCGAGCCGCTTGCGATGTTGGCGGCCTTCTTAAGGAGCACCGAAGCCGGCGGCGACTTCAGGATAAAGGTGAAGCTCTTGTCGGCGTAAACGGTAATGATGACTGGAAGAATCATTCCGTTCTGGTCCTTTGTCTTGGCGTTGAAGTCTTTGCAAAACGCCATGATGTTGACCCCCTGCGCGCCCAGCGCGGGGCCGACCGGCGGCGCGGGATTCGCCGCTCCCGCCGGAAGCTGCAGACGGATGTAACCTTGAATTTTCTTAGCCATGGAAAGACTGTGGGTCGGGGGCGGGCGGCTTCCTCACTCCGCGAGGCGCTGCACCTGCCAATATTCTAGTTCGACCGGCGTAAACCGGCCAAAAATTGAGACGGAGACGCGGAGCTTGCCGCGCTCGGGATCGACTTCATCGATTCGGCCGTTCAGGTTGGCGAACGGACCGTCGTTGATCTTCACTTCCTCGCCGACGCCGTATTGCACCTTCGGCACTTCCTTGCCGCTCGCGGCCTCGATCCGGGCGCGGATCTCGTCGATGTCGGTTTGCCGAAGCGCGGCGGGATGCTCGCCGCCGACAAAGCCTATGACGCCCGCCACCTCCTTGACGAAGTACCAGGGCTTGTTGATCAGCTTCTGGTCCTCGCCGTACAGGCGCATTTGGACAAAGACATAGCCCGGGTAGAGCTTGCGCACCTTGGTCGATTTCTTGCCGGCCTTCACTTCCGAAACGACCTCGGTCGGAAGGAGAACCTCGAAAATCTGGTCGTCCAGTTCCTCGGCCGTCTTGAATTTCTCGATGTACAGCTTCACCTTGCTCTCCTGTCCGGAGAGCGTGTGAAGCGCGAACCATTGCGCATCGGGGGGTGCTGAGATTTGGGCGGACATGGGCTGTACCCTAACGCACGAGATCGTGCAGGAATCCGATCACCTGGATCAGCGAAAAATCGCTGATGCTCGTGAAGATCCCCATGATCACCGAAGCCACGATAACCACGATCGTCGAATCCCGCAATTCCGGCCAGGTCGGCCACGTGGCTTTCTGAAGCTCTTCAACCATCTGGGTGAAGAGTATTCGCGTGCTGCTGAACGGGTTTTTCATTTGTGACTTTGAAGATGGCAGGGGCGGAGGGACTCGAACCCCCAACCGACGGTTTTGGAGACCGCTACTCTACCAATTGAGCTACACCCCTAATGACGTGGATCTTGTGCGGCGCCGCCGAGGCTGCTCCCGGGAGAATTTCGCCGATTCGGTTGAACGGTTGGAGAGCAGCTTATTCGATGATATCGGTGATTCGGCCTGCGCCGATTGTGCGGCCGCCCTCGCGGATGGCGAAGCGCTGGGTCTTCTCCATGGCGATCGGCTGGATCAGCGCTACGTCGATATTGATGTTGTCGCCCGGCATGATCATCTCGACGCCCTTTGGCAGTTCGATGACTCCGGTGACATCCGTTGTGCGGAAGTAGAACTGCGGGCGGTACCCGTTGAAGAAGGGCGTGTGGCGGCCGCCCTCATCCTTTGAAAGGACGTAGATCTCGGCCTTGGCCTTCGTGTGCGGGGTGATCGACTTCGGGGCGGCGACCACCTGGCCGCGCTCGATGCCCTCCTTCTCGACGCCGCGAAGGAGAATCCCGACGTTGTCGCCCGCCTGGCCCTGGTCGAGCAGCTTGCGGAACATCTCGATTCCGGTGACGACCGTCGTGGCGGTATCCTTCAGGCCGACGATTTCGACGGTTTCGTTGAGCTTGACGACGCCGCGCTCGATTCGGCCCGTGGCCACCGTGCCGCGGCCCGTGATCGAAAAAACGTCCTCGACGGACATCAGGAAGGGCTTGTCCATCTCGCGCGTCGGAATCGGGATTTCCGTGTCGACCGCCTCCAGCAGATCGCCGATGGCCTTCATCCCCTCGGGCTTGCCCTCGAGGGCGGCGGTCGCGGAACCGCGGATGACCTTCGCGTTCTTGCCGTCAAACTGGTACTTGGTGAGAAGATCGCGGATTTCCTCCTCGACGAGATCGACCAGGTCCTTGTCGTCGATCAGGTCGACCTTGTTCAAGAAGACGACGATCTTCGGAACGCCCACCTGGCGGGCGAGAAGGATGTGCTCGCGCGTCTGGGGCATCGGGCCGTCGGCGGCCGAAACGACCAGGATCGCTCCGTCCATCTGCGCAGCGCCGGTGATCATGTTCTTGACGAAGTCGGCGTGTCCGGGGCAGTCGACGTGCGCGTAGTGGCGCTTGTCCGACTCGTATTCGACGTGGGACACGGCGATCGTCACCGTCTTGGTCGCGTCGCGCACAGTGCCGCCCTTCGCGATATCCGCGTAGGATTTGACCTCGGCGAGGCCCTTTTTTGCCTGGACCGCCAAAATGGCGGCAGTCAGGGTCGTCTTGCCGTGATCGATGTGACCGATCGTGCCGACATTGACGTGCGGTTTCTTGCGTTCGAATGTTCCTTTTGCCATGAGAGGATGTGGGAGATGTGTGGTTGGGATTTAATCGGAATGATGCGACCGCGATTCTAATGCGTTGCCCTGGAGCCCAGAACCGGACTTGAACCGGCGACCTCGTCCTTACCAAGGACGTGCTCTACCAATTGAGCTATCTGGGCGGGTCCGGGCGTGCTTGCCAAACGCCTATAGTTGATAATCATAAGCTTCCGGCACGCAGATGTCGAAACTGCGGTCAAAAAACGGGAAAGAGGTGAGAAAGTGAACGCCCCGCACAGCACCGTCAACAGCAAACTTGACGAGGCCGGGACGAGGGTACAACCGGCGATTTGCGGGGTGCAGCCGGGGTCACCTTTGTCGTTGAGGGAAAAGCTCCTCTGAAACCGGAATGCTCCGCAAATCGATTGATTATGGAATGATGTATTTAGGGGCCTAGGGATATCCGATAAAAACCCGGCGCCAGGCGGTCGCCGATTCGGAAATCCCTCGAAAGATAGCCGGCAAAGAAGCCGTCCGCGGCGGTGCCCGACCTCAGCGTTAGCACAAGCGGCGAGACGAGCCCTGCGGAATCCACCGCCGCCATAAATTCGAGCGGCGACCAGTCCCCCTTGCGCACCTCGGGCGGCGCGCCGGGCGCATCAGGTAGTGAATCAGTCAATACAACCGTACCCGTCCGGGCATCCGCCGCGGAAATAAATGCGAGGCGCGATCCGAGCGCCGGCACTGTCGCATCGGTCCTGCCAAACCCCACCAGGGGATTGCTGCGGGGCGGGCTTGTCAGCAGCACCTCCGCCGGGCGCGAGACGGGGGAGGCCGGGGCGAGGCCGAGTCCGAGACTATTCTCGGCAAAGATGAGCCTCGGAGGATACCCCTTGAACGACCCTTCGGGCAGCGGTGTAGGAACGTCCTTTTCGGCGCTGCTCCAGCGCGTGGGAAGGAAAAGGGGCGTGGGATCGTGCAGGTTCGCGTCGCCCTCCAGGCCGCCGCTCGCAAGGGGATCGGTTCCCTTTCCGTCGGCGCGCACAAGCTGCACTGCAGCGGGCGGCCTCGTCGGCTGCGGAGCCGGCGGCGGTGGCGCGCGAAAGAGCGCCGAGATGAGGACCGCCACGATGAGACCGGCCGCGATCGCCGGCAGCCACCTCCACCCCGCGCCCGAAAAGCCCGCGTCTTTCGCCATGGCTACCGCCCAGCGGCGCCGGCCGAGGCCTCCTGGAGCGCGAGATGGACAGCGAAGCCCGCGCCGGTTGCCATCGATTGGATGCGCGTGATTACCCCGATTGGAACGTTGACTCCGGCGATCAGGAGAAGGACGGCGTTTTTCTCCCCCTTCCCCTCGGTCTTGAGCCATTGCGGAAGCTCCGCCTGGGTCAGGACACCCCGATCGGTAAAAATCTCCCCCGAACCGAGGATCGTAAGGGTGCAGGTGGTGCGACTCGCGCCTGCGCGCGCCCCTTGCATGCTCGGCATCGGCCCTCCAAGGAGAAGCCCGGGCGCGAGCACGAATCGGGAGCCGAACAAGAAGAAGAACACGGCGAGCGCCCCGACGTTCACGTAGAAAAGGACGTCGAAACTCCGCGGTGGCGGGGACAAATGCGAAGCGATGTCGAGCGGGCGCGTGATCATTTCGGCTCCTCCACCGGCTCCGGGGTCCCGGCCGGATCGCCCCGGTAGTCCACAAGCAGATACTTCATGATCTCGTTTCCGGCCCATTCTATGTCCCGCACGATCGCCCGGACCCGGCCGGCGAGGAAATGGTGCGCTATGTGCGCGGGGATCGCCAGCATGAGGCCGCCCGCGGTGCTCAGGAGCGCCTGCCACATCCCGGCCGCCAGGGCATGCGGCGTCGCATAATCGCCGCCCTTTTCGAACGCGTTGAACGTGGACGCCATGCCTAGGACCGTCCCCAGCAGCCCGACAAGCGGCGCCACCTGTGCGATCGCGGCGATCGAACCGAGCCGCCGCTCCAGGGCCGGAACCTCGACGATCGCCGCCTCCCGGACGTGGAATCGCATCGTCTCGGCGTCATCCTCCGAATGCAAAAGCGCCGCCTTGACGACGGCCGCCACGGGGCCGGGCGTCTCCTCGCAGACGGTCAGCGCCTCGACCAGCCGGCGCTTGGCGAGGATGTTCTTGATTCCACTTATGAAGGCCGTCGAGCGGATCTGCCCGCGATGGAGGTAGAGCGTGCGCTCGACAAAAATTACGAATGCCGCGATGCCGAGTATGAACAGCACCCACATCATGGGGCCGCCCATTGTAAAGAGGTTCAAGTTTAGGACGGACATCGGCGGGGAAGGCGTACCATTCGTATTGAGAGCCGGCGCATTTGCCAAACACGGATCATGGATGGGAGGGGGGGGAATTGAGATTCGCCAGATTGGACTGCGCGAGCTCCTTAAACGGAAGGTCCGACTTGATGATCAGATTCCACGCCTCCACCGATTGATCGACCTTTTCCTGCCGTTCGAAAAGTTCGGCCAGTCCGAACAGGGTCCTCGACATCCAGTATCGGCCCTTATCGCTCAGTTCGGCGCCGCGCCCGCCGTTCAGGAGGAATGGTGACACCACGTCGCCCCACCAGACCTCATACGCCTGCTGCAGCCTCTCTCCGCTCATGTAGATATTGCCCAGATTGTACCCGGCCTCGACTCTCACATCCGGCGGGGCGTCGACCCGTTCGCATAATTCCTCGAAAAGCTGCCGCGCCTGTTCCTCGTGGTTGAAATCGCGTCCCCCGTCAGACTGCGCGTTGTCGCACTTGGCGAGCGCCAGCCGGGCGATGATCGCGTTGGGGGTTCCGTCATAGGCGGGGTTCTTGACAAGGGAGTCGTACGCCTGCTGCGCCTGCGGGAACTGGTTCAGTTCGCTTAAGACATCGCCCTGCTTCATCCTCGCATCGAACACGAGGTCGTCATTGGGGTAGGCTTTGACCAGCCGCTCGAGCAGCCTGTCGGCCTCATTTAGGTTTTGCTCCTGGCCGAGACGCTCGGCCACCGCGGCGGCCTGGTACAAGGCGTAGGGCGCATAGGGGCTTTTCGGAAAATTGTCGGCGAGGCTCGTGAGGAGGCGCTGGGCCTCGACGAGCTTGTCCTGTTGCCCGTCGTAATTGGCCTCGGTGAAGTAGGAAGTCGCCGCCGCGTCGGAGTCGCGGTATTCCGAGCGAAGCTGCTTTAGAATCGAAAGCGCCTCGGACTCGCGCTTGAGATCGAAGAATGTCTGCGCCTTCAAAAGAAGGCTGCTGCTGGCGATGTCCCCCTTCAGCGCCGGATCGAGATCGAGGCCGGAAAGGAGCTTCTCCAACCCGTCCACAATTCGAAGGGCGTCCGCCCCGCCGCGCGAATCTACGGCCAGACGCGCCTGGAGCCAGGCCATCCGGGCGTGAAGTTCCGCGGGCAGGCCCGTCGCCGACCCCGCGGCCAGAAGCCGGTTGACGCGGTCGTACGCGTCGGCGCTTCGATTATCCAGCTGCAGTCCTCTCTCCAGATTCCACTCGGCCTCCCACCGGTCGACCGCGTCGAACTGCGTGGTGCGCGCCTCTTCATCAAGGGCGGTCGCCGCCTCGTTGAGGGCGCCTGCCTTGATCTCGGCCTCCACCCGCTGGAACATGAGTTCGCCCGGGGGGACGCCGGGGGGCGGGCTGCGCACGACCGAGGCGTAGGCGTCCGCGGCGCTGCGATAGTCCCGCGCCCGATACCAAGCCTCGGCGACGATCAAATCGAGCCGGGACCGTATGCCAAGCCAGTCCCCGCCCCCTCCCGGAAGCGCGTCGCGCATTTGGTGGGCGTAGTCCGCAGCCGAGCGGTAGTGCTGCTGTTCCCACGCAGCCTCCGTCAGGACGCCCAGAGCGTACGGTTTCAAGGTAGAGCCGGGAAACCGATTGAGAAGCGAGCGCACCGAATCCTCGGCCTGGGCGTAGTCCTTGTCGACGAGCGCCCAATTCGCCCGGACCAGATAGAGATCGTCCAGGATCGGGTGCGGAGGCGTCCCTCCGATGAGCTTGTCCAGCTCCGTCTTGAAAACGCCGCGCTCCTGCTGCCCCTCGGCGAGCCCCCGCGCGAGCAGTTGCAGGGCCTCCCGCTGGCGATCGGAATCCACCCCGCTTTCCAGAAGCTGAAAGAGCGCAATCCGGCCGGGACCGCTGGCCGGGCCCGCGATCATGCCGAGCAGGAGCCGGAAATCGTCGGCGCGCGCGCGTTCGCGGGCCGGAAGAGTGAGCAGGTCGCCCTGCAAAGCCTCGATCGCCTCCGCGCGACGGCCGAGCGCGTTGAGCATGACCGCGTACGACCGCTCGAACTCGTAGCCGACGCTGCCCCGAATGCTCTCGGCGTTCTTTCGGGCCTGCTCGGCCTCGTCGGCGGTGACGTGATCCAGCTGCAGGTTCGCCTGGTCGCGGGCGAGCTGGAAACGGGCGCGCGCGAGGTCGGTGCCGCCCGCCGCGGCCTGGGATTGCGCCTGCCCGAACAAATCCACCGCCCTGGGAAAATCGCCCGCTGAATAGGCCAGCAATCCCTGGAGGAAAAAATCCCAGGGCCGGTCCCCGGCCGGAAGGTCGCCCGACCTCACAGTGGCCTGCTCGTTTCTCGCCCCCGGAAATTGCCGCAATGCCGCGAATGCGAGACCTGCCCGCAAATGCCATGCGGAAGTGTGGGGAAACGCCATTCCGTTGAGCGTTTTGAGCGCGTTTTCGGGCTGGCCGTCGTCGAGCTGGGCAGACGCCAGGGCCAGAGTCAGGGCCCGGTTGTCCATTCCCGGGGTGGACAACAATTGCTCGTAAATTCCCACCGCAATGCTTGGGAAACCCAGCTCCTGAGCCCGCTGCGCGGCGACCAGGGAAAGCCCGGACTGGCCCCCCGAAATCGCCGCCGGAGGAGGAGCCAGGGGAACGGGCGCATTCAGCGGTTCCTGGGCGTGCGCAAGCGCGGCCGCCGTCAGAGTCAGAAAAATGAATCTTCGAATGGGCATACCGGCCGCGGCGAGCCTGTCATTTTCACCCAAACAATCAACCGAGATGTCACATATCTCGCACCGGTTTGCTCTGGCGTATGCGCGGCCGCTTGTTAATTTTACAACCGATTATCCATCCAAAACCCATCTCGCGCCATGTCCGCACTCATTGTATTGGTCGTCTTGATCGCCCTCGCCGCAATCGCGGTTTTTTGGGCCGTCGGAATCTACAACTCGCTTGTCAGACTGCGCAACCGGTTCAAAAACGCCTTCGCGCAGATCGACGTCCAGCTCAAGCGCCGGTACGACCTGATTCCAAACCTCGTCGAGACGGCCAAGGGATATCTCAAGCATGAGCACGACACCCTCGAAGACGTCATCAAGGCACGCAACATAGCCTATGTCGCGTCTCAGGCCGCGGCCGCAAATCCGGCCGACGGAAACGCGATGAAGAGCCTTGTGAGCGCGGAAGGCGGTCTCGCCGGGGCCCTGAGCCGCCTGATGGTCGTTTCGGAGCAGTATCCCAACCTCAAGGCCAACGAGAACATGATGCAGCTCACCGAGGAGTTGACGTCCACCGAGAACAAGATCGCATTCGCCCGTCAGGCCTACAACGACTCCGTGATGGTCTACAATACGTCGAGGGAAACCTTCCCAAATTCAATGATCGCCGGATTTGGCGGCTTCCAGATCGCGGAGCTTTTCAAGATCGAGGACGCGGCCGAACGAAACGCGCCCAAGGTGCAATTCTAACGTCCCGGGACCGGACTCCATGGACTTCTTCGCCGCCGAAGAGCGCGCGAAAAAGCGCACTCGGCATCTGATATTCCTTTTCGCGCTCGGTTTGGCGGGAACGATCCTCGCGGCATACGGATTTGCGTGGATCGCGGAGAGCTTCCTCTCCAATTCCTCCTCCCAGAACTTCCGTTACAATTACAACCGCAACAACAACGGTTACGGGGCGCCTCAAGTCGCTGATAACCCTCTTTGGCAGCCGGGATTGATGGGGGCGGTCGTCGTGGTCACTTGCGCGGTGGTCGGAATCGCCTCCATGGTCAAATGGTCCGAACTCCGACAGGGAGGAGGGGCGGTGGCGACGGGGGTCGGCGGGCGGCGGGTCGATCCGCACTCCACCGATCTCGCCGAACGCCGCCTCCTCGACGTCGTCGAAGAAATGGCGATTGCCGCAGGCTTGCCGGTGCCTGCTGTCTATGTCTTGGAGGATGAACCGGAGATCAACGCCTTCGCCGCCGGGTTCACGACCAACGACGCCATCGTGGCCGTAAGCAGAGGCGCTCTCGAGAATCTGACGCGCGACGAACTTCAAGGGGTCATCGGCCACGAATTCAGCCATATTTTGAACGGCGACATGCACATGAACATGCGCCTGACCGCGATGGTGTTCGGGATTCTGGTCATTGCGATCATAGGCCGGGGAGTCCTCTATAGCACGCGTCGGAGCCGCGGGAAGGGGACCGCCGCAATTCTGGCAATCGGTATCGCGCTCATCATCCTGGGCTACGTCGGGTACTTCTTCGGCCGGTTGATCCAGGCCGCCATCTCCCGCCAAAGGGAGTTCCTCGCCGACGCTTCCTCGGTGCAGTTCACCCGCAATCCAGCGGGCCTCGCCGGAGCGCTGCGCCGGATCGGCGCGGCCGGTTCCGCAATGGAACACCACCAAACCACAGCCATCGGGCACTTTTTCTTTGCGCAGAGTTTCCGCTCCAGTTTCGGCGGGCTTCTGGCGACGCACCCTCCCCTGGAGGCGCGCATCCGGGCGATCGACCCGCAGTTCGACGGAAAATTCGCTGTGCCTCCCGCAGCCGTGCCTGTGGCCCCTGTCAGAACCGCGCGTGCCGCAGCTTCCCCCTCCGCTTCGGCGCCGTCCGGGATCCCCTCCCCCCTACCCGTCCCGCCGGTCCTCGGACCCATTGGAGGCGCTTCAGTCAACCCCCTCGTTCTTCTGACCTTGGCAGGAACTCTGCCGGAGGCGGCCGTCAACGATGCTCGGAACCTGCTCCAAAAAATCCCCGAACGCCTTCGAACGGCGGCCCGCTCGCCGGCGGAGGCGCCCGCCCTGCTTTTTGCACTCCTGCTCAATTCCGATCCGGCCGTGAAAGACCATCAATTGTCCTCGGTCTCCGCCAGCGCGGGCGCGGATGCTTCGGGAATCGTGGCCGGGATCGAGCCGCTGGTGCGGGAGTTGGACGCCTCCCAACGGCTCCCCCTCGTTCTCATGGCCCTTCCGGCGCTGAATTCCCTCGATTCAGCCGGCCGCAAAAATCTCGACCAAACCCTGGACTGCCTCGTGCACACGGACGGCCGGGTCACTGCGTTCGGTTACTCTCTCCAAAAGATCGTCCGGCGCACCCTTGCCGCCGGCGACAATCCGACCTCGACGGCTGTCCGCACCTATTCGTTCTCCGATGTTTCGGCCGATATAAACGTGGCGCTTTCGGCCCTCGCTCGCAGCTCCAGCGGCGACGAAGCCGAGGCCGCCCGCGCATTTGCCTCAGGGGCCGCCCAACTCAAGCTCGTTCAAAGCCGTCTGAAATTGCTTGCGCCCGGCGAATGCGGTTTTGCCCAATTGGACGCCGCTCTCGATCACCTCGCCGCCGCCAGCGGACCGATCAAGCGGAGATTGCTGACCGCGGCCGCCTACGTGGTCAACTCCGACGGCGTGCTGCTTCCCGGCGAGATCGAGCTGATCCGCGCCATGGCCGCATCCCTGGACGTGCCGCTGCCGGCGCTGCCCGCTTAGGGCCCCAGCAGCTTCCGGTTTTCGGAATTGTCCATTCCGTAATCGTCGTCCCCGGTGCAGGCCTCCGTCGATTCGACAAATCGCAGACCGTACGTGTACCGCCACAGCCAGCATGTGCCGTCGCGCCGGTCGTGCACCAGGAGAAATTCCGGATCCGCGTCGTGAGCGATCGTAGTTATGCTGTAGTCTCCCTGGGTCGCCCGCCTGAGGTCGCTCGGAATTCGCGTGAGGATGGGGACCGGATCGAGGGAGACCGTCCAGCTTCCGCTCACTCCCACGGGAGTTCCTCCCTGAAAATAGTACCCGAAGAACCGAGGCGGAATAAAATAGCCGGTCGCGTGCATACGGCGGAGCTGATCGTTGACCGCGTCGATAAAATGAATGCGCCACGGAAGGTCCACCGGAAGGGCGAAGTTCGGCAGGGGTATGAGCACGTTGTCGGTCATGGTTTCAGATCCTAAAAGCATAATAACGGCCAATTTCATATTAAAATGAACTCCCGGCCGGAATATAAGCCAAAAACCCGTCTTTGCGCTGCGGAATCTTTCGGCTATGGTGCCATAAACCAATGTCTTCCGAATTAACCGAGCTTTATCAACAAGTGATTCTCGATCACAACCGTCGGCCCCGAAACAAGGGCTCCCTGCCGGCGGCCAACCGGGTCGCGCACGGCGACAATCCGACCTGCGGGGACCAATGCGACGTCTACCTGCGGATGGATGGGGACCGGATCGCCGACGTTTCGTTTGAAGGTTCCGGATGCGCCATTTCCCAGGCGAGCGCCTCTCTGATGACAACCCAGATCAAGGGCAAGACCGCGGCCGAGGCCGAGGAGCTGTACAAGCAATTCCACGAAATCGTCACCTCGGGAAAGGAGCCGGAAGAGATCAGCGACTTGGCCGCATTCGCCGGCGTCCACGCATTCCCGGCTCGAATCAAATGCGCCACCCTTGGCTGGCATGCCGCGCTAAATGCGCTCAAGGGCGAAAAATCTCCCGCGACTACTGAAACCCACAGCGATTAGACCAATGGCCCCGGCCTGGGACAGCATTCGCGACGACTTTCCCGCCCTTCACCAAGATGTGAACGGCAAGCCGCTCGTCTATCTGGACAACGCCGCAACCACGCAAAAGCCAAAGGCGGTCATCGACGCCCTTTCGCGCTTTTACGAGAACGACAACGCCAACGTGCACCGCGGCCTGCACGTCCTTTCAATGCGGGCCACGGAAGCCTACGAGGGCGCCCGCAGCCGCATCGGCCAATTCATCCATGCAGCCGCGCCGGAGGAGATCATTTTAACTCGCGGAACGACCGAATCCATCAATCTCGTCGCCGGGAGCTGGGGCTGTGCCAATCTAAAGCCCGGAGACGTGATCCTGCTGACGGAAATGGAACACCACAGCAATCTCGTCCCATGGCAGATCGCCGCGCAAAAAACCGGCGCCAAGCTTCGCTACTTGCCGGTCACTGGCGACGAAGGCCTGCTCGATCTTTCGCAGTTGGACCGACTGCTGACGCCGGAAGTGAAGCTCTTCGCATTCACCCACGTCTCAAACACGCTAGCGACCATCAATCCTGTCGCGGAACTGTGCGCCCTGGCAAAAAAAGTCGGGGCTGTCACCGTAGTCGACGCCGCCCAATCGATCGGGCACATGCCGGTCGATGTCCGTGAGATCGGGTGCGACTTCCTCGCGTTTTCGGGCCACAAAATGGCCGGAGGAACCGGGATCGGCGTCCTGTACGGCCGAAAGGAGCTTTTGAATGCGATGCCGCCCTGGCAAGCAGGGGGCGGAATGATTGCAAACGTCGATCTTCTGACGAGCACCTACAAGCCGAGCCCCGAGCGCTTCGAAGCCGGCACTCCCAATTTTGCAGACGCGTACGCTCTCGGTGTCGCATGCGATTACCTGGACGGCCTCGGCAGGCGGGAAATCCAAATCCACGATGGCGGTCTGGCCCGCCAAGCCTTTCTCCGGCTGTCCGAATTGCCCGGAATCCGGCTTATCGGTCCCCCCGGCGAGCGCGGCGGCCTGGTGAGTTTCGCCCTTCAAGGCGTGCACGCTCACGACGTCGTGACCTTCGCCGACCAGGACGGAATCGCCCTTCGCGGCGGCCACCACTGCAACCAGCCCCTGATGAAAAAGCTCGGGCTGACAAGCACGGCCCGGGCGAGCTTCTATGTCTACAATACCGCGGAGGAGATCGACGTTCTCGTCGCTTCGCTTCAAAGGACAATCAAGTTCTTTGGCGGAGCCTGAAGTGAAGATTGCCCGACAAAGGTAATCGGCGCTTTCGCCTTTCCCGCATCCTGCGCATCAGCGCCCGGCCTCTTTCAGCAACCGGTTGATTGGCGACCCGGCGCGTTTCTGCGCGTGACCTCCGCAATGACCTGGGCGCCCAGCAGAATGATCACGGATATCGCTTCGATGCTGATCAGGGCCACCACTGACGTGGCAAAAGAACCGTAGATCAAATTCACCGAGGATACGACCGAGTAATACCAGACCAACACCCGGCGGGTAATCTCCCATAAAACCGTCGCGATCGTTCCTCCCAGCACAGCGTGCCAAAACGTGATTCGCACCAACGGCATTACCAGGTAAAAAGAAGTCAGCAACAACACCTCGCCGAAGATCCCGGTTAGATACAGCGCAATGTAGGAAGCGCCCGCCACGCTGACACTCGATCCAAAGATGACCAATTGCTTGCTGTCATGGGTTTCGATGACGCCCGCAATAAACGACACCAGCAGAATACCCAGGCCGATTAAAAGGATATACACGTAGGGAATAACGGCGGACAGGAGAAAGTGACGGCGCGGATTTCTAAAACGATTGGAAAAAATCACCGACATGGCGCTTTCGAGCGCGCTAAAGGCGACGGAACCGAAAAAAAGCATCACCAGAAACAGAAAAATCCCGACCGACTTATCGTGCGCAATAAACACTTCCGCTTGATCCGTCAGGGTCGCGGCATAGCCCGGCGTAATCATATTTATATATGTCGCGAAGGTGTCCAATAGCACGGCCTTATCGATATAGTGCGACAGCACAATTAGGCCGATGATCGACAGGGGCACAAGGGACAGCAGAGTATAATAGGCGATGGCACCGGCCAGCAAGAGACCCTGATTGCGCCTGAAATCACGCCCTACGCTGATCACGAAGCCAAAGAACCGGCTGACGAGCCGGTACATGTGTTGATGCTTTTTCATCGCAGGATCCCTGCTCGGCCGGTCCTCACTTGACCGGGGAAGTTTGGCGCGGCCCGCCGGGCAATTAGGAAAGCGCTTCCGCGGGCCAAGCTTTTTTGCTTCTAGTCCGTCGGCTTTTTTGCGGGAGGCACGTCGATGTCCAGCGCAGCGCTCAAATCAATCTCATGCTCCTGCTCCTGGACGATGATCGCGCGCAACGTCTCGCTTAACGCAAACTCCCCCATCGCCTCGGCCTGGCGGATGCGCTCGCGATAACGCCCCACCGTTACCCGTTCGTTCTCCAAATCCGCGCGCAGCATTTCGACCGGATCTTTTGAGGTCTTGACCGGTTTGGGCGATACTCCCGGCATGCCGCCCAGATAATCAATCTGCTTGGCGATCTTTATTGCATGCGCCAGTTCCTCCCCGGCGTGCACTTCCAACTCCCGCGCGATGTCCGTGTACGCGGCGCCCTTCAGCACCTGGCTGTACACGGTATAGGCGATAATCGCCTGGTATTCCCCCGCCAGATCCTCGTTCAGCAGTTGGATCATCTGTTCGCGAGTGATATTCAATTCCGATTTAATTTCTTCTTTAGCCATGGGTAAACCTTTGTGTTGTACGCATGACGATAGCCGGAATTCCGGAGCGGCCGTATGGGGTCTAACCCGATGTGGAAAGCCAGCACGGATGGGGGTAAGACCCCATGGAGGAAAACGCATGAGATTGGTATTTTCAGTTTATGAAATCCCCCTACCTATTCGCAGCAATTTCAGCGTTCGCGTTCGCAGCGGGCGGCTGCAGCAACAATCAACCAGCATCCGCGGGCAACGCAGATTTTACCGCCCAACTGACGGGCGGCGAACAAGTGCCGGCGGTGACCACCACGGCATCGGGCACCGCGTCTTTTTCGCTCAATTCAGACGGCACGGAGCTCCATTATAAATTGACCGTGGCCGGCCTTAGCGACGTGACCATGGCTCATCTGCATTTGGGCGCTATGGCCGGAAACGGCCCTCCCGTCGCTTGGCTTTATCCGTCCGCGCCTCCGCCGAAGCAGATCGATGGTCCGTCCAACGGCGTTTTGAGCGAAGGTTCGATCACCGCGGCCGACCTGAAGGGCCCGTTAGCCGGGAAGACGATTGGCGACTTGGTTGCCGCGATCAAGGCTCATAACATCTATGTCAACGTCCACACCAAGGAGCACGGTGATGGAGAAATCCGGGGCCAGGTCCAGTAGTGCCGGCTGACAATTTGGCCAAGCGAACGGAATGCTTTGTACACCCCATGGCGGCCCGCTCGCGCACGGTGTAGGGTGATTGCATGACAAATAAAAACTTCTTCACCGCCGATCGGGCCGGAATCACGGCCGCATCGGCACTTTTGGCCGCACTAACCCTGGCTGTATGCGCGTCCCCGGCGTCGGCTCAGCCCATTCCGGTCCAGGGACCCCCGGCTGTGGTGGTCCCACAAGTGGTGATACAGCCCGCCGTAATCGGCCAGGATGATTACGACTACTACCCCGCCTACGAGACCTACTACAATCGTACACGCCACGAATTCGTGTACCGCAACGGCGCCAACTGGGTCCGGCGACCGCAACCCAACGGGGTCACCCCGGAAGCGATGATGGCCACGCCATCGGTGCGAATGGATTTTCACGACTCGCCGGAGATGCACCACGACAGCGTGGTCAAAAGCTATCCGAAGAACTGGGCGCCGGCGGCCCAGAAGCCCGACGAAAAGAAGTGACCTTGATGCGTTGGCTGCGGATATGCGCCCTTCGCTGTAGGCAATCATGAAGCCCACTGGAAACGCGCATCAAATCAACGTAAACGCGGTCAACGCCGTTAAGCGGAAGACCGATCCGTGCGCCCCCAACCGCTCGCCCGTCCGGAATAAGCGGAAGAGGGCTGCTGCGCCGCCGCGGCCGTAGGCGGCACCCCCTCACATCTCACCCTGATCGACCGCCGGGATCTTCGTGTCCGGTACCGGCGTGCAACCACGGGCCGTGAAGTCCTCGACCTTCTTCAGAACGATGGTAGGAACACCGGTGGCTTTCTGCGCCTTCACATGCTGAAAGTCGGCGCCGCTAACGTCGTCGAGGACGAAAGCCGGCCGGCGGTCCTCCTTCATGAATCCAACCTCGACGTTGTTCAACTCGATGCCCTTGGCGTGGCGGATGAAAAACCCATAGGCGGGCAACAGGCCGAACATGGAGGGTTCGGGATACTCCTTCTCGCTCTCCGGGGTGTCGAACGGCTCGCGCGGCGGCACGCCTCCGCGGCCGCGGGCTAAGAAAAACGTATTCACCATGTCCGCCGGCTGCCTGCCCACCTGATCCAACGTCAGGCCGCCGCGACACAAGATGCGGATGTCGCTTAGTTTGATATCTTCCACTTGGTGGCCGGGAATGCCGGTGATGATGGACGGATAGCGGGGATCTGCGTCGTACACGACGACGTTGCTGATGCTCACCCGGCGCACGGAGCCGATGGGCGTCCCTTCCGGCGCCTGTTCCCGCATCCGGCTGCCCAGCCGGATGAAGATGGGGGCGTTCGAAACATCCCTCATGGTGATGTTGGAGATTGTAATGTCTTCGACGTGCGCTCCGTCCACGCTCTCGATCGCCAGACCTCGCGAGCGGTCGAACACCGCGTTGGAAATCGTGATGTTCTTGAAATCGCCTCCGCTTTCCGTGCCGATCTTGATGCGCCCGGTCGGGCCATCGCGATCCGGCGCCTGCGTGAGGGTGCGCTTGTATGTTCCATCCAGCAGCGAGCCGATATCGTAGCCGCTCACCAGTACATTGGTGATGGTCACATTCTCGACGGGGCGCGAAAACCCGACGCTGCCGCGGGTTTTCAGGCAAATGGCATCGTCGTTCGGCGCGTTCACGCTCATGTTGGAGACCCTCACGTTGCGGCAGGAATCGAAATCGAGTCCGTCCCGGTTGGTGTCGATCCTGACGTTGTCGACAGTCATGTTGTCGACGCCCGTGGCCAGGATCGCGCAGCTACCGCCGTAGAGGAGGGAGAAGTCGCGCAGGGTCACGTTGCGGGACAGTCTCAGTGCGATGGCTTTGTCACCCATGCCGCCGCGCCCAGACCTTAGGAGCGCCTTGCCGCTGATCAAGCCGCTTCCCACGATGGATACATTTTCGACCCCATCGCCCCAGATCAGGCTGTTCAAGGGAGGCTCGTAGGTGGCCGGATCGGTCGATGCTTCGATGACGGAGCCGGGGTCGAGCTGCAGGGTGATGTTGCTGCGCAGGCGAATCGAGCCCGTCAGGTAGGTTCCGGCGGGGACGTGCACGGTTCCGCCGCCCGCCGCGGCGGCCGCGTCGATGGCCTTGTTGATGGCGTCCCGATCGAGCGTCGTGCCATCGGCCTTGGCGCCGAACGCCTTCACATCGAAAACTGCGGCGCGAGCTTCGAGCGGCGCACCCAGTGAAAGCGCCACAGCGGCGCAGCAAACGAAAAAATTATTCCGCATATCCCCTCCTAGCGTGTTTTGTCAAATCCACACCGGCATTTGAACACAAAGTCGATTTAAAAAAACCAAAGCATCCCTTCAAAAAGTTCTATGCACGGATCGCGCTTAGCCGATTCCCACAGCATTCCCGGAAGAAGCGGAAAAGCGCCATCGCGCGCGCCGGGCCTGGGAGGCCGCGGCTGAGCACAAATTATGCTGGCGCAAGGCCCATGGAGCCGGCCGCCGCCAGCGTTTCACCGAAGGACACGTACCGCCTTACGAAGATTATCTTCACGCTCGGTCCGGCAAGTTCGGACGAAAAAACACTGGAGAGCCTGATCCTGGCGGGTGTCGACGTGTGCCGCCTCAACATGGCCCATGGGGACCACGCTTGGACCAGAACCATGATTCGGCGCGTGAAGGAGGTCTGCCAGCGGTCCGGCCGGCACATCGCCACCATGCTGGACATCAAAGGCCCCGAGATCCGCACGGGCGACCTGCCTGTGCCCGTGGATCTGGCCGAGGGACAGTTGATGGACTTGCTGCCCGCACCGGGAGCGGCCGAAAACGGGGTCCTTGCGGTCAGCGTCAATTACTCGGGCTTCGCCCGCGACGTTTCCGCCGGAAGCATCGTGTTGGTGGACAGCGGACTTATCCGCCTGGAAATCTTGAGTGCGACGCCCTCCCGGGTGCGCTGCCGCGTGGTGGTCGCGGGCAAGCTCGGCAGCCGGCGGCACATAAACCTGCCGGGCGTCAACGTGCGGCTTCCCGCCGTCACTGCGAAGGACAGGGCCGACATAGCCGTGGGCATCGAGGAGCAGGTCGATTTCTTCGCCCTCTCCTTTGTCCGTGAGGCCGACGACGTCGACATCCTCCGCCGCGTGCTGACCGACGCAAGGAGCAGGGCCCGCATCATCGCCAAGATCGAGGATCAGTCGGCGATCAAAAACCTTGACGAGATCATCCAGGCTGCGGACGCGATCATGATTGCGCGCGGAGACCTGGGCATCGAGGTGCCCATGGAAGACCTGCCGCTCATCCAGAAGAAGACCGTCGATGCCTGCATTCGGCTGCGCAAACCCGTGATTGTTGCGACCCACTTGCTTGAATCGATGATTCAATCTCCCGTGCCGACGCGCGCCGAAGTGAGCGACATTGCGGGCGCCGTCTGGTCGATGGCGGATGCCATCATGCTCTCGGGCGAAACGACCACGGGCCGCTATCCCCTGGAATGCGTCCAACTCATGAAGCGGGTGGCCGGCAGGGTCGAGGCCAGCGTCTCCAAAGGATACAATGCCGGGCTCCCGCTTCGGACCCCGAAGGACCGTCTCCTCCGCTCGGCCGTGGTTCTGGCGCAGGAACTCGGAGAGTCCGGGATCGTTGTCTTCACGCGCAACGGTTCCCTGCCGGAGACCTTGTCCGCGATGCGCGCCTGCCGCTGCCCCATTTACGCATTCACGGATGACGCGCTGGTGTTTCGACACCTGCTCCTTGTTTGGGGAGTCGAACCGTTTCTCATGCCGTTTTCGGACGAGCCCGAGGAAACGATCCGGGGCAGCTTCGATTACTTGTTGCGGCGCGGCTGGGTGAAGCGCGGCGATTTGATGGTAGTCGTCACCAATGTGCTCGCGGGCCAAAAAGTCATAGATACGATCCAGATGCGACCCGTGGAATGATTCATTCGGACCGATCCGCGGAGCGGTCTGCCTTCGCTCATTTACCCCCAGCTTCGTGGATCCACCCAATCGCCTTTTGCGCGAGCGCGTCGAACGCCCTCACGCAAATCTCCATGTGCTCCTCCTTAGTGTCCTCGATCTTGTTATGGCTGATTCCGCGCAAGCTTTGGACAAACATCATGACAGTCGGCACGCCCGCGCGCGCGACCTCGGCCGCGTCGTGCAGCGGGCCGGACGGCAGCCGGTGCGACTTTCCGCAGGTTTCTCGGATGGACGCGTCGCACAGGTCGATCAGCTCCTTGTTGAATAGGACGGGCTCGATCTGCCAGAGCCGCTCCCAGGAAACCGAGACGCCCCCCTCCTTCGCGAATCGCTCGCTCGCATCCCGCGCCTCCCGAAGCATCCGGGCGAGCCCGTCCGCGTCCAGGTGGCGCTGGTCGAGCGCGATCCGGCATTCCTCGACGACACTTGTCACGATTCCGGGCTTGGTCGTGCACGATCCGATCGTGCATACGCCGCCATGGCGCTCGGCTATCTTGTAAATTTCGGGGCTCATCTTTGCCGCGGCGAGAAATGCGTCCTTACGCCTGGCCATCGGGGTGCTCCCGGAATGGGCCGCCTGGCCCTTGAACGTGATCGCATGGCGCTCGACTCCGAAGGTGCCGAGGACGGCCCCGAGCGGCAAATCCAGATCGAGGAGGACCGGCCCCTGCTCGATGTGGAGCTCGAGATATGCCGCCGCGTTCGCGAGCTCCTTGCCGCATTCCTTGACACGTTCGAAATCGACGCCCACCGCCTTGAGAGCGTCCGGCAATTGGACGCCATCCTTGTCCTTGAGCCCGCGGGCTTCGTTCATGTCGAGGTTGCCCGAGCACGCCGAGGATCCGAAAAGGCTCTTTCCAAACCGCGCCCCTTCCTCGTCGGCCCAGTCAACCAGCCGCACCGTGACCGGCGGACTGTCGCCGTACTGCGCATGGATCCTTCGCAGGATCTCAAGCCCAGCCAGGACATTCAGGCAACCGTCCAGCCATCCACCGTTCGGGACCGAATCCATGTGCCCGCCGATCAGAAGCGCGCGTTCGGACTCCCCGCGGAGGGTCGACCACAGGTTCCCCGCCTGGTCCACATGGACTTCGACGGGAAGCGCCTCGAGTTTCTTCCGAAGCCACGCTCTTGTCTCCACCCAGGTCTTTGTGAAGGCGACGCGCTGTGCTCCGTTTGCGTTCGCCGTAAAGCCGCGCAGCTCCTTCAATTCGTCGATTGTCCTTCTCGGGTCCACGTGTGCGCTCATAGTCGCCTTTCTCGTTGATGCGGATCGGTCTGAATGACTTCTTGCTACGGAAATGCCATGTATTTCAACTCGGCATAGAGATTGCTTTATTCCGGCATTCAAGCAAACTAAGAACCAGCGATTGAAATCGCCTCATAGCTCGTCTCGCGAACCGATCTGCCAGCCGGACACGCACGTAGAGATGAAGTGGAGGCGTTTCATGCTGGTTTTTGCTTTTTGTCATGGCCCGAGCGTTTTACATCTTATCCGATAAGCTGAAGTGCTCCAAGGCTGAAAACCCCGCCCGCACCCCGGGAAGTTATTGAACTCAATCCGACTCGTCCCATGCCCACTCTCTCCACGACCGTCAATGGACTCCATCTGCCCAATCCGTTCATCATCGGGTCTGGACCTCCGGGCACCAACCTGAGCGTCATCAATCGAGCATTCGCCGAAGGCTGGGGTGCCGTAATCGCGAAAACGGTCAGTCTGGACGCCTCGAAGGTCGTCAACGTCACGCCCCGCTATGGAAAGCTTCACGCCGCGAACGGAGAGGTCATCGGATGGGAGAATATCGAACTCATCAGCGACCGACCCTTCAACATCTGGATCGAGGAGTTTAAGAAGTGCAAAGACACAAACCCCTCCGGAGTTCTCATTGCCTCAATCATGGAGGAATACCGGAAGGACGCTTGGATCGAGATCGTCCAGCGCTGCCAGGATGCCGGAGTGGACGCCTTCGAGCTCAACTTTTCCTGCCCCCATGGCCTGCCTGAACGCAAGATGGGAGCTGCGATGGGCCAGGATCCCGCAATTCTCGAGGAGGTCTGTGGATGGGTGGCTTCGACCGCCAAAAAGCCGGTCTGGGCCAAGATGACGCCGAACATCACCCACATGGAAGATCCCGGACGCGCGGCTCTGCGCGGAGGAGCGAACGGGCTTAGCGCCATCAACACGATCCGCAGCGTGATCGGGATAAACCTCGACACCCTTCGGCCCGAACCGACGGTTGAGGGGTACACAACCCCGGGCGGATATTCCTCGAAGGCCGTAAAACCGATCGCCCTCCGGATGGTCATGGAACTGGCGACGATGATCCGGGCCGAGTTTCCCGACCGGACGCTTTCGGGCCTGGGCGGAATCGAGAGCGGAGCCGACGCCGCGCAATTCATCCTTCTCGGGGCCGACACGGTCCAGGTCTGCACGGGCGTCATGAAGTCCGGCTACGGCTGCGTAAAGCCCATGTGCGAGGAACTCCTCGCGTTCATGGCCAAGCACAAGTTCGAGACTCTCGAAGATTTTAAGGGGAAGAGCCTCGCCTATTTCACGACTCACGCCGACCTCGTGCAGCGCCAGGCCGGGCGCAAGGCCGCCCGCCAAGCGATTGTGAAGGTCGTCAAAAGCGACGGCGAATGGAGCGGCGACGAATTCGTGAAGCAGTCCAACGCGCTGTCCGGAAGCTGAGCGCCGGGCCGCTCATCTTAGAATCTATCCGACCATGGCCGTTTCTACAGTCCAAACCCCCTGCCCGCTTTTCATCAACGGCGAGTGGATCGACCCAAAAATTCCCGGAACTCCCGTATTCAATCCCTCTACAGGCGAAGTGATCGCTGAGTGCCCGGCGGGCGGCGCGGCCGAGGTGAATGCCGCGGTGGAGGCCGCCGCGGCCGCATTTCCCGCCTGGCGGGACACCCCGGCCGTCGAGCGGGCGCGAGTTTTTTTCAAGTACAGGCAGATCGTCGAGAAGAACTTTGACCTCCTCTGCCTTGGCGTGACGCGCGAGCACGGTAAAACCCTCGCAGAGTCCCGGGGAAGCATTTATCGCGGAATCGAGAATATCGAGTACGCCTGCGGGGTCCCCTCCCTATTGTTTGGGGACACCCTGGAAAACCTGGCTCGCGGGGTCGACTGCGAGACCTTTCTCCAGCCGCTGGGCGTATGCGCCGGGATAACGCCCTTCAATTTTCCGGCGATGGTGCCGCTTTGGATGTTCCCGCTCGCAATCGCATGTGGAAATACCTTCGTCCTTAAACCGAGCGAGAAAGTGCCGCTGAGCGCTGTCCTGATCACCCAGCTCCTCGAGGAGGCCGGCCTGCCCAAGGGGGTGTTCAATCTTGTCCATGGAGGGAGGCCCGCAGTAGATGCCCTGCTCACGCACCCGAAGGTCAAAGCCGTGTCCTTCGTCGGCTCGACTCCCATAGCGAAATACATTTACGAAACGGGAACCCGAAACGGCAAACGGGTTCAGGCAAACGGCGGTGCGAAGAACTATATCGTCATCATGCCGGATGCGGATGTGCCGAAAACCGTGGAGGCCCTTTCGACGGCGGCATTCGGCTGCGCCGGCGAGCGCTGCATGGCCGGATCGACCGCGATCACTGTGGATTCGGCCGCCGAGCGCCTCCTCCCGTCCCTTGCCGCGGCGGCCCGGGCGATAAAAGTCGGACCGACCGACGATCCCGCACACCAGCCGGACATGGGACCCGTCATCACGGGCCAGCATCGCGACCGGATTCTCGGGCTTGTCTCGGCGAGCGAAAAAGAAGGCGCAAAGGTATTTTGCGACGGCCGCGGAGTGAAGGTGCCCGACAAGCCGCGCGGATTCTATGTCGGGCCGACGATCGTCGACCATGTGGAGAACGGAATGACCCTTGCGCGCGAGGAAGTCTTCGGCCCGGTCCTGAACGTCATGCGCATGGGCGATCTTGACTCGGCGATCGAGCAGGCCAATCGGTCCGCATTCGGCAACGGCGCCGCCATCTTCACAAACAGCGGCCGCGCCGCGCGCGAATTCAGAAATCGCGTGAAGGCCGGGATGATCGGGATCAATGTCGGAGTGCCGGCGACGATGGCGATGTTTCCCTTCACCGGCTGGGACGACTCCTTTTACGGGGATCTTCACATCCAGGGCCGGGAAGCGGTCCAATTCTACACGCAGCAGAAGGTCGTCACATCGCGATGGTTCGGCGGCGATGTGTCCGACGTCTGGCGGAGCAAGCCCTGAGCCGGAAGGGCCCGGCGCCCGGATCATCCTCCCGAATCGGTCAGAAACGGCCTAGCATTCTACAATGAGCCTCCTAATCAAGAACGGCGAAATCGTCACGGCGGACTCCCGATACGTGGCGGACATCTATTGCGAAGGCGAAACGATCACCGCGATCGGCCGCAGTCTCCCCGCCCCTCCGGGAACCGAGGTGATCGACGCCAAGGCGAAGTTTGTCTTCCCGGGCTTCATCGATCCGCACGTCCACATCCACCTGGCGTTCATGGGCACGTTCGCGAAGGACAACTACGAAACGGCGAGCAAGGCGGCGCTCGTCGGCGGAACGACGAGCCTGATCGAAATGTGCGTCCCGGCGCGAAAGGAAGACGCGCTCGCCTCGTTCGAATTCTGGCTGGCAAATGCCGAGGGCAAATCCGCGTGCGATTTTACCTTCCACATGGGTGTCGCCCGGTTCGACAACGCCACGGAAGCCCAGCTGCGCGAAATCGTTAGCCGCGGAATCAGCTCGTTCAAAGTCTTCCTCGCCTACAAGGGCGCCTTCGGAGTCGATGACACGGAACTTTATCGCGTCCTCAAGCTCGCCAAGGAGCTCGGAGTCGTCGTCACGGCCCACTGCGAAAACGAAACCCTGGTCGCCGAGCGCCAGAAGGAGCTTATGGCCGCCGGCAAGACCGATCCCGGCCAGCATTACGAAAGCCGGCCGCCCCGAGTCGAGGCCGAAGGTGTCAACCACCTGATGAGCTTCGCGGAACTGACCGGAGCCGAGGTCTACATCGTTCACTTGAGCTGCCGGGAGGCCCTCGCAGCAGCTATCGCCGCGCGCAAGCGCGGCGTCCGGGTCAGCGTCGAGACCCTGATCCAGTACCTCGTCCTCGACAAAACCTATGCCGAACGCCCGAACTTCGAAGGGGCGAAGTACGTCATGTCGCCGCCCCTTCGCGACGCCGCGAATCAGGAAGTCCTTTGGAACGGACTGCGCTCAGGCCTCGTGAACACGGTCGCCACCGACCACTGTCCGTTCGATTTCGGGACCCAAAAAAAGATGGGGCTGAACGACTTCACGAAGATTCCAAACGGCATCCCTTCGCTCGAAGACCGTATCAATCTTCTCTACTCCTACGGAGTCAAAAAAGGCCGGCTCGACCTCCACACGCTCGTCAACGCCGCCAGCACGCAGGTTGCCAAAATCTTTGGCCTGTTTCCCCGCAAGGGAACGATCCAGCTCGGAAGCGACGCGGACCTTGTCGTTTTCGACCCGGATTACCGCGGCGTCATTTCCGCCAAGACCCAATTGATAAACGTGGATTACAGTGCCTTTGAAGGATGGCCTATCGAGGGCCGGCCGGCCGTCGTCACGGTCCGCGGCGAGGTCGCCGTCCGGGACGGAAAATTTGTCGGGACTTTGGGCCGCGGCCGTCTCCTCAAGCGAACGACCAGCGGTCGCTGAGCCGCAGGCGGGAGTCAATGGAAGGGGTCAGGGTTGAAAAAGCTAACCTGCATCCCTTGCTAGAATAGAGGTGTGCCAAGGAAGCTGAGCTATTTTCAATGGTGTCGGCACTGTGTTGACAAATGCAACACAACCCATCTCTTGGTCTCCATGCCCGTCGCCTCCGCCAACATCCATCTCCGCATCACGCCTAGAAACAAGCGCCTGCTGCAGCAGGCGGCCCGAGTGGCCCACGCCTCCAACCTGACCGAATACGTCGTCAGTTCGGTGCTACGCCAGGCAGAGCAGGACCTCCTCGAGCGGCGAACTTTCGTGATGAAGGACAGGGACTGGGACCATTTCAATCGCCTGCTGGATCGTCCGCCGCGAACCCTCCCCGCGCTGAAGAAGTTGGCTGAGGCCGGCGATGTCTTCACCAGAACCACCTAGTGCTCCCGAGCCGATCGCAGGCTACCATCAGACAGCAGCCTTCGATTGCGGGGAGGAGGCGCTGAACGCCTATCTGCGGAGGTTCGCCGTGGGCAACCACCAGGCTGGCTTCGCCCGCACCTTCGTGACCTGTGACCCGGGCAAGACGGTCCTTGGATACTACACCCTGACGGCCGGCCAGCTCTTGCATGAGAAGGCCGACGAGCGCCTTGCGAAAGGCGCGGCCCGCCATCCGATCCCCGTCGCCGTTTTGGCCCGCTTGGCAGTCGATAAGACGGTGCAAGGTCGCCGCCTGGGCCAAAGCCTGCTTTTGGATGCGATCCGCCGGGTTCTGAATGCCGCGGACGCGCTTGGCGTCCGCGCGCTCCTGGTCCATGCCAAGGACGAGCGTCCAGCGGACTTTTACCGTCGAAAGGCTGGATTCGAGCCGCTGCCCGGCGACCCCCTTGCGCTATACCTTTTGCTCAAAGACGCCCGCAAGGTATTGCTGCGATAAAGGGCAGAAGCAGAGGGAATCACTCCCCCACTGTTCTCAGCAGAAATCTTTCCCGCTTTCGATAGCGTATGCCAATTCATTCGCAGCTTTCAGCTCCGCGGCGCTCATCTCTCTGATTCATTCCTATGCGCTTTGTCAGAAGTCAGAACGTGACCCGAATGGCGCTAAGATAGTCGGTCCTGAAAAACGCCTTTTAGGCAGCTGAAGTGATGGGATCGCGGTCGATCGCGTGGTGAAGCTGATCGAGGAGGCGCAGCAAAAAGCGCCAGGAGAAGCCCTGGAGCTTCTGGAAG
>Ga0182024_10003798_pt1 | contig 35395 bp, 29 predicted proteins | sample P32metaG_FD_120480 | JGI IMG/M metagenome (GOLD analysis project Ga0182024, IMG submission 120480) | Permafrost microbial communities from Stordalen Mire, Sweden - P3-2 metaG (Illumina Assembly) | ecosystem: Environmental > Terrestrial > Soil > Wetlands > Permafrost | place: Sweden: Stordalen...
CATGTAGCGCAAATCCTTGGCCCACGCTTCGTCGAGAATCCTGGCCAGCGCCGGAGCTTCATCGCCCTTCGGCAACTGGCGATATCCATAGTTGATCGCCACCTTGTCCCAATCGCCGATGCGGGCTTCGTATGCGTGGGACAAATCGATGGTTCCGTCGTCCTTCAATATTTCCTGCGGATGCGGATAATCCATCACCGAGATCCAGCCCTTAGTGCTGTCGTAATAGTTGTGACCGAGCCCCAGCGTATGGCCGACCTCGTGCGCCGCGAGCTGCCGGATGCGCGCGAGCGCAGTCTGATACAGAATCTCCGGCCGCTCGTTGCCTAACAGGTAGGGCGAAAGGAGCCCCTCGAAAATCATGTAATCCTGCCGGTCGCGAAGGGACCCGAGTGTCACGGTCCCTTTGATAATTTCGCCCGTGCGAGGATCGGCCACTGAGCCTCCGGTGCTCCAGCCGCGCGTTGAACGGTGAACCCAGTTGATCATGTTGTAGCGGATATCCATCGGGTCCGCGTCAGGCGGCAGTACGGCGACCTTGAATCCGTTGCGGAAGCCAGCCGCTTCAAACGCCTGGTTCCACCAGCTCGCGCCTTCGACCAGCGCCTTCTTGACGTCCTCGGGCGCGCCCGAATCCACCCAATATTCGATGGGCTTGACCGGCTCGCTCATCTCCGCGTTTGGATCTTTCTTCACGATGCGATGACGGCGAACGAATCGCTTGGTCATCGGCTCACCTATAGGTGCGCTGTAATCGACGTACGTCAATCCGCCGTATCCCGCTCGAGGATCGTCTTCGCGCGGCGTGTAATTTCCGTCCGGCAATTCGACCAAAGAGTAATGTTCGCGCAACGTGACTGCCTCGGCCGAAGGCGTGACGCTCGCGACCGTTCCCGAGAATAATCCGCCGCCGCGTCCGCCTCCACCTCCTGCGCCGCCCACCGCGCCGATTGCGGGAGGGCCGCCCGCGGGACCACCACCGCCGCGTCCTCCTCCGCCAGCTTCATTCGAAAATGTCAGTGTGACCTCGACCTCGGTATTTTTCGGGAATCCTTTCGTCCGCTCCATGTACACGGCGCTGCGCGTACGGTCCACGCGATATATTCCTGGACGCAGCGCGTTGCCGGCGCCTTGACCGTCGCGCACGAAGAACTCGGTGGCATCCACAAGCACGTGCCCATTGCTTTCCGCTGCGACGGTGAAGCCATATAGAATCGATTTTGCGAACGAGTCCTCTACCGATTTCCGCTCCGCCGGATTGGAACTCGAAGATCGGAACGATTCCTGAGGCTGGACAAGAAATACTTTCGGCCCGACGCGTTGAAAAGAGACGAGCCGTCCTCCACCTTCTTGTCCTCGGTCGAGACCAATGTCGTTCGAACCGAGCCCGGCAGCCAATCCTCCTGCAAAGAGAAATTCCGCGTTGAAATGGGGAATCTCCAGGAACAGGCTGCCCGTGCGCTCATCCCAATAAAGCGGAAAATATCCGTCCAGCTTCTGCATGCCGGTGACGCGTTCTTCAATTGGAGGGATGCGGCCGCCGCCCTGCGCGGATCCTCCAGCCCCGCGCCCCTGCGCGTGGAGCGCGCTCAGAAAGACTGCCGACAACAAGAGTGTTCGTAGCATTTCAAAAAATCCTTAGGGTCTATTGTAGGTGCATAACGACCAATCGCGCCAATTGTCGCTTTTGTGATCCGCAAATAATCACCCGGCGCCAGCAGGATCTGCAACCCTCGCCTTCCCGCCGATACTGCAATCACGTCGAACACCTCCGCCGTCTCGTCCACGTAAACGGGATAGTCGCGTTTGCCCGACATCGCGGTCACACCCCCGCGAATGTAGCCCGTCAGAGCCTGCACTTCTTTGAGCGGCACCATTTCAATCCGCCGGTCGCCGGTCAACTTCGCCAGCGCTTTTTCGTCGACACTCGTGTTCCCTGGAACCACCGCAAGACAGACCCCGTTGCGATCGCCGCGCATCACCAGCGTCTTAAAAACCTGTTCCAGCGGCAGGTTCACTTTGGCCGCGACCGTCTCCGCGGAGAGATCCTCGGGATCTACTACGTATTCACGCAGTTCGTAGCCGATCTTCGCCGCATCCAGCAGCCGCATCGCGTTGGTCTTCATTTCGCGAGTCGCTTCCATATCCTGGTTTCAATAGCCATGAAAACCAGGGGCAGGTTCCCGACAGTTCCCGACCTGCCCTCCGCCCACGTTTTCGAACGTGTCGACAAATCACTACCCCCGCGGCACCAGTACAAACCTCTCGATCGCAACCTTCGCACTCCGAAAGATCCTGGTCCTTCGTCGAGGAAACCGGATCATCAACTCGTCGAACTGCCGAATCGCCGTGTGCGAAGGAATCGGAAACGTGAGCGTTTCTCGCATCGGCGCGTCGGGATCCCCCGGCGCTGACGTCACCGGAGCGCTCCCGAGGGAAACCGACCCCTCGGGCTCTTCTCTTGTATTCTTGAGAATCAATTCCACCGAAACTGTCCCCGGATAGCGATCCGCGTTCTGAATCTCAATCCGAATTTCCCGGCAGCACGACAAATCGATCAGCTTCCCCAGATTCTGGTGCGCCTCCATGATCAGCGGCCGGGAGTCCGGCGCGTAGAACGTCATCTCTGTGGGCGTGCCGTGCGTGATGTACGAACTCGGCGGAGGCCGGGTATCCGGTAGTTTGAAGAACCAATACGCGCCATAAAAAGGAATGGTCAGTGGATTTCGATGCCGGGCATCGAACAGATCGCGCGGCATCGAAGGCAGAGGCGGCACCAGCGTGGTGTGCTGCTCGTGCTCCGGCAGCAGAATAATCCCAGTGTGATCCCCGCTATTGTCGAGCGAGGTCGAACTTCCCTCCGGTTCGCTCGCCCTGGCCGACGCGTTCTTTGGAGGTGGGAGGCGGTAGGTGTCGCCTCCTCCGGACGGAAGCTGCAGGACGATAAATCGGAGCAGCCCGCTGACCAGCATGATGGTCGCCAGCGCGTCCCGCATGCGTCGTCTCGTCCGGCGCCGCACACCTCCGCCCGCCGCCTTGACGCTTTGGAAAATGACGACGCCCGCCACAATCCACAACATCGCCGCAGCCGCCTGATAGTGGCAGTATCCGGCGAGCGCAGCCGTCTGAATGCAAAACGACGCGACGAGAGCGCTAACGAATCCCTTCAATCTAATAAAGATTCCACGGCCGCGCTAAAAGTTCCGCCGCGGTAAGCTAAAAGTGATGAAATATGCGGCAATCGCCTCGATTTTGTTATTAACCGCCTTCTACTTCGGCGATTATGCCGCTGCCAGGAGCAAGCCGCTCGGATCCGTGCAGGTCCATCCCTTTTACGCCATCCACCAGAAGAACGGGAAAACCGAATTCGACTATAGCGTTCCTCCCGAAACCGAGAGCTGCGTGGCTTCCCTGCTTCCCCATCTGGGCAACAATCCCTGCTGGTACGTAACAACCCACAAGTCCAAGAAAATCGAAATCTAGGGTGGCGCGAGCTTCAGCTCGCAGCGTCGGCTTAAGCCGGCGGCATCAATTCGCAACCCTCCCCGCCCCCGCATCGCGAAACACCATCACCGCCCGTTCCGCCTGCACTTTGACGACGAGCTTTCCATCCCGCACCGCGACCGGAGCAGCCTCCGTCTTATCCCCCGACATCGTCCGCCCGACCACCGCACTCGCGTTCCATCCCTCCGGTAACGGCGCATTTAACTCCTTCGCCGTTCGAGAATAAAACGCCACCCGGTCCCTCCCGATCGGACAAAACGTATCTCCATCACGCGCCACGTCGACACCGTTCACCGTTACCGAGTATTGCTCGGTCCTCCAATCCACGTCGATCCTCGAATTCCCTTCGAGGCTAATCACTGTGCGATCCGCATCCCGCAGGAACGATTCGATATTCCGGTAGTGGACCTGATACCAGGGCACCAACTCGCCGTAATAAAACTTCGTAAACTTCCGCTCCCAGTCTTCCTCCGGCAGCCACGGAAATTCGTGACCGTCATAGAAAAGGCTATAAAGTTCCGGCGTTTTCTTCCAGGCCTGTCCGCGCATGCCCCAGATCGCCGACTTGCGATAAATCGCCGCGGCCAGCGGAATGGCTTCCCCTCCGAAAGGTGACTCCTCCCCCGCCGGACCGTTGTCGCTCACGCTGATCTTTCCAAGAGTTGCGTATCGCAGTTCCTCCGACACCACATCCAGCCCGTGCTTCTTAAATTCTTCGAGCACCTTATAGCGGCCATCGACCAGGTTCTTCATCCCGCTCGCCGGATGTTCGCGATCCCAATCGTTGCGAATCGTAAAATACGACAACACATCCACCAGATACGTATCGCGGATCTTGTAGTGCTCAGCCGTATACTTAATCCGGTCCGGCCCCGGCCCGTCCATGTATTTCGCGAGCCCGATAATGTACGAGTTCTCGCCCGTCCAGTTGCGGCTTTCCCACAACTGCCCGTCGGGCCGGCGCGCGATGACGTTCGAATCCCATGCAGGACTGCTCTGATACGCGTCGTCGTAATTGTCCGAGAAACTGACCGTCGCATTCATCGCCACCGCGTCCCGCTGAAGCTTCACGAACCCTTCAAACCCGCCGAGCCGCTTGTTCACCTCAGCGACTGCGGGATATCCGGTGTCCTTCCCGTGATACTGCCAGCCCCACAAGTAGACATCCTGCGGTGCGCCGCCCGTCAGCGACGCCACTCGTTGAATAATCTTCTCCGACTCGGCGAACGTCGCTTGTGGTTTTGGAAACTTCGGTTCATCGCATCGGATCATGTACATCAACTTGTCGTCGTAATAATGCGTCGGGATCGCCGGCATCCGTTCTCGTACCAGCTTCGCGCCATCAAGCCAATCCACCACTCCGTTGTGATCGAGGTCGCCCGAAAAATCGAGCCTGGTAAGTGGTCTTCCACCCACCATCAGATTCGGCGTCGAACTATTTCCCGATACACGAGGCGTATTGGGCCCCATATTCATGTCGTACGAGATTCCGCCATTCACGCGCCACGTCTGAACGGTCCCCAGCGTCGCCTGATGATTCTCTACCGCCAGTTCGGTCGTATCCATAAAGGAGAGTACTTCCTCGATGCACAGCATCCGATTGGTACCGACCATCGCCACTGGAAGTGTCGTCGAAACGCCACCCCAAAATCGATTCGGCGTCAGGTGCCCCGGCTTGGCTTTGCTGAGCATCGCCATACTGCCGCCGCCGTCGCCATGCGCCAGCCACGCGCCGCCATCGTCTTCGCGAACCGATGCCAGATCCGGAAGTCCGACGTCGATCAGCTCAAACCCCTGCTCCTCCAGCACCGCTTCGAGCGACACGAGTACCTCGGCGCCATTCAGTTCGTAGCGCAGCATAAACGACGCCATGGGTGCGCCCTTTTCACGCACCGTGAACTGAAAATCGGCGCGCGTCTTGCTGGACCGGATTACCTCTGGACGCACCGCAAAATTGATATAGCCGTGCGAAGTGGCCCGATAGATCGTCACCGTAACATCGCTGTTCACCGCCCCGCGTAAGGTCGCCTTGTTGGAGGATAGACGGTATTCGGAGGGCAGCCCCTTCAGCGAGTCGAACGTCACTTCAAGCTGCGACGACTTCAGCGAGACAATTTGTACCGGCTTAGCGGCGAAGGCGACACCCGCCAGGAACATGCAAACGAAGATTTTCATGGCCCTGTTTCTACTTTAGCCCCACCGGCATCCTCGTGGCTTTTCAATCACATCGCACTTTCATGCGAATCGCCCCGCAAAAACGTCGAGTAATTTATAGGCAAGGAGTTCAGGTGCTCTGCCAGCGGAGAACCGGACCGGCCAGAAGGGGCAAACATGTCACTGCCGCCGAAGGCCTGCGTGTGTTGGATGTCCGTCGGTACACGACCGATGCTTAGCCGTTGCGGCGCAAATTAAACGGATCTTCGTGCCATCGAAGTAAAATTGGCTAAAGGGCGCGCGCTCGATAAATCTTTTTAGAGTTCTTTGAAAACTTGAATCGACAGTAGGACAGGTCCCCGACCTGTCCCGGCAGAGTTACAATCATGCGATATGCGACGCATTGCAGCTTCTCTGATCCTGTTTTCGTTCACCGCCAGCGCGAAACCCCCGGCAAGGGCGAAGCACGCCCTGGTAGCGGCACAGGAAGGCCTGGCGACCGATGTCGGCGTCGCCGTGTTGAAGAGTGGAGGCAACGCGATCGACGCCGCGGTTGCTGTCGGCTTCGCGCTCGGCGTCACTTATCCCTTCGCGGGCAACATCGGCGGCGGCGGATTCATGACCATCCGCTTAGCCGACGGCCGCACCACCTTCATCGATTTCAGAGAGCGCGCCCCCGGCAAAGCCACTCGCGATATGTATCTCGACGCATCCGGCAAGCCGACGCGCGACAGTATCGAGGGATGGCGCTCGTCCGGCGTCCCCGGCAGCGTGCGCGGATTCGAACTCGCGCTCTCCAAATACGGCCGCAGGAAATGGGCCGATGTGATCGCGCCGGCGATCGAACTCGCGTCGAAAGGCTATCCGGTGAGTTACGCTCTTGCCGAGTCGCTCCACTCGCGAACCTTGTTGCGCTCGTCCGAATCGAAACGGATCTATCAAAGAGACGGCGCATTTTACGATGTCGACGAAACCATCAAACTGCCCGATCTGGCGGCGACCCTCACGCGCATCGCCAAAAACGGCGCGAACGAGTTTTACGAAGGCGAGACAGCTCAAAAATTCGCGGCCGAAATGGAGAAGAACGGCGGCTTAATCACTCTCGCGGATTTAAAAGACTACAAAGCAGTCGAGCGTAAGCCGCTCATCGGAAAATACAAGAACTACGAGATCGTCACAGCGCCCCCGCCGAGTTCCGGCGGCATCGGGATGCTGCAAATTCTCGGGATGCTCGAGGGCTCGGGCTATGAGAAAACCGGATTCGGCTCCGCGGCGAGCATCAGCTACGTCGCCGAAGCGATGCAGCGCTTCTACGCCGATCGAAGCGAATATTTCGGCGACCCCGACTTCTTCAAAGTTCCGATCACCGGCCTCCTCGATCCGGCCTATATTCAAAAGCGTCGCGCCACCATCGACCGCGATCATGCGACGCCCAGCGAACAGGTGAAGCCCGGCAAACCCGCCGGAAGTGAGGGCACGGAGACGACCCATTACTCGGTAATCGATGCCGAAGGCAACGCCGTCGCCGTGACTTACACCTTGAACGGAGGCTATGGAAACGGCATCATCGTCCCGGGCCTCGGATTTCTGCTCAATAACGAAATGGACGATTTCGCCGCCAAAGCCGGAGCCGCGAATATGTTCGGGCTCGTGCAGGGCGAAGGAAATACCATCCGCCCCGGTAAGCGCCCTCTATCGGCCATGACCCCGACGATTATTCTGCGCGACGGAAAATTGTTCATGACTGTCGGCGCGCCAGGAGGCTCCCGCATCATCACCGCGGTGACGGAAGTTTTTCTGAACGTCGCCGATTTCGGAATGAACGCGCAGGATGCCGTCGACGCGCCCCGCTTCCATCATCAATGGCAGCCGGATACGCTGTATCTCGAAAAAGGATTTTCGCCGGACACAGTCGATCTGCTGAAGCAGCGCGGCTTCAAGGTGGATTACGCACCAGGCGTAGTGATCGCACGCGTCGAAGCCATCGTGATCGACGGAGGCTGGCTCCAGGGCGGCTCCGACGGACGGGCGGTAGGAAAAGCGGCAGGCTACTAGCGAAGAAGCCGTCAATCCGCGCCGACACCGAACCCCGACCGTCAGGGAGGGGATCTCCAGATAACCCGTCCATTGCGCGATCATAAAGAACCGGATGCTTCACGCACTTTCCACCCACCTGTTTGTCGGGCATCGCCTCACGACCGTCTGGCTCGACCGGATCTGGGACGCGGGCATTCCCCTGGTCGAGATTTTTTGCGCCAAGCAGCACCTCGATTATCAGGATCACGCGCAGATCCGCGAACTGGGCCATTGGTTCCGCGATTCGCCTCTGAAACTCCATTCGCTCCACTCGCCGATGTATAACGACGATGTGTGGGGCCGCTCCGGGCCGCACGCAGTGCTCAATATCACGGAGCCTGTGAAGCCAAAGCGCCTGCTGGTGGTGGACGAAATCAAACGCGCGCTCGACATCGCCGAGATCGTGCCGTTTCGCTACCTCATTCAGCACATCGGTGTGGTTGGCGAGGAGTACGAGGATCGCAAAATAGACGCGGCATTTTCTGCGCTCGAAGAAATCAGCGTATTTGCGGGTCAGCGCGGCGTCGAGGTGCTGATCGAGAATACGCCTAACGGGCTGTCGAGCGCGGAGCGCTTGCTGATGTTCTTTGAACAGACCCACCTGAATCTAAATGTCTGCCTCGACACCGGGCATGCAAATATGCGCGAGGGTGTGGACACGGCGTACCGCTTATTGAAGAGCCGCATCCGATCGACACACATACATGACAACAATGGGAAGGACGACTCTCACCTTTTTCCGCTGCTCGCGGACGGTGGAACAATCGACTGGCGGCGCACCATGGATAAGCTCCGCTCCGCTGAGGATCAGTATCCTTTATTGCTGGAGTTGAAGGAAGTGCCGGACATGGAGCATCACTTCGATCAGGTCAAGCAGGTGTTTGAGCGCCTTGAAAATTTGAGATCTAGCAATGAGTCCTGAGAATTCGATACCGCGCGTAACCGTTGCTGACGCGGGCCGCCATACTGGCGAAACGGTGGAAATCGCGGGCTGGTTATACAACCTCCGACGTAGCGGAAAAATTTGTTTCCCCCAGTTACGCGATGGAACCGGCATCATCCAATGCGTCGCGGTGAAAAGCGCGTTGCCGGAAGAGCTCTTCGAGTCTCTGAAGAATCTGACCCAGGAATCGTCGCTCGTGATTCGCGGAAAACTTCGCGAAGAATCGCGCGCACCGGGCGGATATGAGCTCGACGTAGAAAGCGCCGACATCTTGCAGCGCGTTCCGGAAGAAACCCCCTATCCGATCACGCCGAAAGATCATGGCATCGATTTCCTGATGGATCATCGCCACTTGTGGCTGCGCAGCCGCCGCCAACACTCGGCGATTGGCGTGCGCCACGAAGTGATCAAGGGCATCCGCGATTATTTCGACTCGCACGGCTTCGTATTGGTGGACACGCCGATCTTCACGCCAGCCGCATGCGAAGGCACCTCGACCTTGTTTGAGGTCGATTACTTCGAAGACGAAAAAGTGTATCTCACGCAGTCCGGCCAGCTTTATAACGAAGCGACCAGCGCGGCGTTCGGCAAAACCTACTGCTTCGGCCCGACGTTTCGCGCGGAAAAATCGAAGACCCGGCGCCATCTGACCGAATTCTGGATGGTCGAGCCGGAGATGTCCTACGCGAATCTCGAAGACGTGAAGCGCGTCGGCGAGGAACTGGTGACATTCGTAGTCGGCCGTGTTTTAGAAAATCGCCGCGAGGAATTGAAAGTGCTGGAACGCGACGTCACCAGGCTCGAATCGATCCAGGCTCCGTTCCACCGCATGAGCTACGACGAAGCCGTGGTGAAGCTTCAGGCGAAGGGCAGCGAAATCGTGTGGGGTGGCGATTTCGGAAACACCGACGAGACCCTTCTAACCGAGGATCTGGACCGTCCGGTGATGGTCGACCGCTATCCCACCGCTGTGAAAGCGTTTTATTTCCAGCCGGCCGACGATCGTCCGGAAGTCGCTCTCGGGGTCGACTTCATCGCGCCAGAAGGATTCGGCGAAATCATCGGCGGCGGCCAGCGCATCCATTCGCTCGAACTGTTGAAGCGGCGTCTCAAAGAACACAATCTGCCGGAAGAAGCCTTCAACTGGTATCTCGATCTGCGCCGCTACGGCAGCGTCCCGCACGCCGGATTCGGCATGGGCGTTGAGCGTTTCGTCGCGTGGATGTGCGGCCTGGAGCACATCCGCGAAACCATCGCATTTCCGCGAATGTTGTATCGAACCAGGCCATAACGCCTGAGCGTCCACTCTGCCTAAAAGCGATAATGAAAATATGACAATCGCGGCCGGCATAGTTCTTCCAGAAGCGAAAATCGCTGAGATTTGCCGCCGCCACCGGGTCCGCGAATTGTCTCTTTTTGGGTCTGCTGTCCGAGGAGAGATGCGAGCGGAAAGCGACATCGATCTCTTAGTTGAGTACTTTCCCGAAGCACGGCCGAGTTTGTTCGATCTGATCGGGATGACCAATGAGCTGTCCGATCTACTTGGCCGCAAGGTCGATCTGGGTGTGAAGCGTTCCCTCAAGCCCAGATATCGAGATCGTATTCTCGCCGAAGCACACGTTATCTATGCGGCGTGACCGCGAACGGATTCTGGATATGCTGGAGGCGCTCGATTCACTGGCGCAGACGATCGGCAGTTGCTCAGAAGGGGAGTTTTTATCGAACGATGTAATCTTTAGCGCTTGTGCCCATAAACTGACCATCGTTGGCGAGGCTGCCGCCCGCATTAGTAGCGAAACAAGGGATCGAAATCAACAAATAGAGTGGCGCAAAGTGATCGGACTTCGTAATGTCCTCGTCCATCAATACTTCGGCATCGATCGCCCTATGGTGTGGGAGGTAGCAATTGCTGAAGCTCCACTATTGCGTGATCAGATTGCTTCTGTCCTGCAGGCGGAATTCCCCGAATGAAACAATCTCACATCGCAATCATCGGCGCCCCCATGGACCTCGGTGCCGGCCGCCGCGGCGTCGATATGGGACCTTCCGCGCTCCGCCTTGCGAACCTGAACGAGAAACTTTCGTCGCTTGGTTATGAGGTTGAGGATCTGGGAAACGTGCTGGTCGATCAGCCGGAAACATCGCCCGTCGGTCCTGAAAACGCTCGCTATCTCACGCAGATCGTACACACCTGCGAGCGCTTGATGGAGATGGTCGAGCGCGCCGCGGAACAATCCAAGGTGCCGCTCGTTTTGGGCGGCGATCATTCGATTGCCATCGGAACCATCGCCGGAATGTCGAATCATTATCGAAAGTCGGGCCGGAAACTTGGCCTCATATGGATCGACGCACACGCCGACATGAACACTCCCGAGTCGAGCCCGAGCGGCAATATCCACGGCATGCCACTCGCCTGTTCGATGGGGATCGGTCCGCGTGAACTGACTCATCTCGGCGGTTATGCACCTAAAATCGATCATTCGAACGTGGCCATCATCGGACTGCGCAGCGTGGACGAGGCCGAGCGCCGGCATGTCCGCGCCGCGGGCGTTCACGCCTATACCATGCGCGATCTTGATGAGCGCGGATTGCGCAGCGTCATTCTTGAAGCAATTGAGAAAATTTCCGAGCGCACCACCGGTTTCCATCTTTCTTTCGACATGGATTCGGTCGACCCCAGCGAGGCGCCCGGCGTCGGCACACCCGTGCGCGGCGGCATGACGTATCGCGAAGCGCATCTGGCGATGGAAACGATCAACGACAGCGGGCGCATGACGTCGATGGAAATTGTAGAAGTGAATCCGGTCATTGACGAAGTGAACCGAACGGCGCTGTTAGGCGTCGAACTAGTGATGTCGGCGATGGGACAAAGAATATTGTGAGCAAATTGCGAGTAGCGGTCCTCTATGGCGGGCGAAGTGGTGAGCACGAAGTCTCTCTGAACTCCGCCGAATCGATTATCAGTGCGATGAATCCGGCGAAATATGACGTTGCGCGAATTCTCATTTCGAAGGAAGGCCGCTGGCAGCCGCGCGCGATTTCGCCCGAGCCCGGCGGCAATCCCGACATCGATGTCGTATTCCCGGTTTTGCACGGGACCTTCGGAGAAGATGGAACGGTGCAAGGTCTGCTCGAACTTGCCGATCTGCCCTACGTCGGCGCGGGAGTGCTGGCCTCATCCGTATCGATGGATAAAGAGATCATGAAGAGGCTCTGCGCGGCCAGCGGATTGCCGGTGGCGGAGTATTTTGTTGTCCGGCGCCATCACCCTGGCAGCCACAGTCATTTCCCATTCCCCATTTTTGTGAAGCCTGCGAATCTTGGATCTTCGGTCGGAATCTCGAAGGTCAAGTCGCGGGATGAGTTGGCGCCTGCCATCGAGCTCGCAGCGGAGTTCGATCACAAGATCATCGTGGAGCGCGGCATCGTGGGGCGCGAGTTTGAATGTTCTGTGCTCGGCAACGACGATCCGCGAGCTTCGGTGCCCTGCGAAATTCTGCCATCGCGCGATTTCTACGATTACGAGGACAAGTATCTTCTCAACAAAGCGCAAACCGTCGTCCCCGCCGACCTCACGCCGGAACAAACCGGGGAGATTCAGAATCTCGCCATCGCCTGTTATCAGGCGGTCGAGTGCGAAGGGATGGCTCGCGTCGATTTTCTGCTGGAGACGGCAACGGGAAAATTCTTCATCAACGAGATCAATACGATTCCAGGATTTACTTCCATCAGTATGTATCCGAAAATGTGGGAAGCGAGCGGCCTTTCTTACCCTGCGTTGATCGATCGCCTGATCGACCTGGCGATGGAACGTCACGAAATAAGAAGGGCGACGCGTTACAGCCGCTGAATTCATGCCATTTTTCGCATTCCTTCTCTTTCTCGCGGCGCCTCCGCAGGACGATCCCGCGGAACAACTCGCGCGCGATTTGAAAAAACTGATCGACGTGTTCAGCATCGCGGATCGCGAGGGCGCGGACCCCGTCGTTCCCGATCAGGCGTTCTATCAGGGCGCGATCCCAGGCATGCTCAAGACGCTCGACCCGCATTCGATTTTCTTCGATCCCGGCGAGTTTGAGCAGTTAAAGCAGATGCAGAAAAGCGAGAGCAAAGGCTTCGGAAGCATCGTCAGCGTGCTGCCCGGCCGCGTGATCGTCCTGCAAGCGATGGAGGGAACGCCATCCGCGAAGTCCGGACTTCAGGCAGGCGACGAGATCATGGCGATCAATGGATACGAGTTGGCGCGCCTTGAATTCGAGCAGCTGGTGCAGCTCCTCGGTGCGGCGCGCCAGCAGGAAGCGCAGCTTTACGTGCGCCGGCCGGGATCCGCCCGCGTTCTGAAGTTCACCTTGAAACCCGAGGTGATGGATTCGCCGAGCATCGACCGGGCCTTCCTGCTTCAACCGGAGATCGGGTACATGCGCATTGCCAGTTTTGAGGAGGCGACAGGCAAGCTGGCGCACGAAAAGATTGAATCGCTCGGCGGAGAAAATCTCAAAGGCCTGGTGCTCGATTTGAGAGCCAATCCCGGCGGATCGGTACAGGCGGCGCTCGAAACCGCGTCGTTGTTTCTGAATCCCGATCAGCTCGTGTTCAGCGTAAAAGGAAGAAGCGTGAAAACCGAGGAGGTTCGCGTGCCGAAGCTCGCCCGTCCTTACAAGTTTCCCGTGGCCGTGGTCATCAATGGAAAAAGCGCCAGCGCGTCGGAGATATTGTCCGGAGCCCTACAGGATCACGATCGCGCGACGATACTCGGCGAACCCAGTTATGGAAAAGGCCTCGTCCAGCGCGTCTACACACTGTCGAGCAACACCGGCCTCGCCTTGACGACGTCGTTTTATTACACGCCCAGCGGCCGCTCGATTCAGAAACCTCTCGCGTTCGGACAACTGGATTCCAAAGCGATTGTTCCGTCGGGATCTTTTCACACCGATGCCGGTCGCGAAGTGCGCGGCGGCGGTGGGATTCAACCGGATCAAACAATCGAGCCCGTCGAGATGAGCCGTCTCGAAATGGTGCTCGATGCCAGCGGTTCCCTCACCAGCTTCGCCAGCGAATACGTCCAGGGTCACGAGATCGCCGCCGATTTCGAAGTAACGCCCGAGCTTCTCGATGAGCTGCGCGCATTCCTCACCGCGCGCCGCATCCAACCCGCAGTAAGCGATTTTCTCAAGAGCCGCGCCTGGATGCAGAGCCGTCTGAAACAGGAAATCTTCAATTTGAAATTCGGTGTCGCCAAGGGCGACGAAGTTGAAATGCAGCGCGACGTGGTAGTCCAGTCCGCGATCAGGAAGCTACGATGACTTTTTTCCGCGACTGGAAATAGTGGATCACCATCGGCAGAACGCTGATCACCGCAATCCCGATCACGACCTTTTCGAAGTTGTGCCGCACGGCAGGTACGCCGCCCAGGTAGTAGCCGGCCAGAGTTGCCGATAGCACCCAGCCTATTCCACCGAAAATGTTGAACGACAGGAAGCGCGAGTATTTCATCTGTCCGACGCCCGCCATAAAGGGCGCGAACGTTCGCACGATCGGCACGAATTTGGCGTAAATCAGGGTCTTTCCGCCGTGTTTCTCGTAGAACGCCTGCGTGCGCCGCACGTACTCCTGTTTAAAAAACATCGAATCCGGCCGCGAGAAGATCTTTGGCCCTGTCCGAAGCCCAAGAAAATATCCGCTCTGGTCCCCGAGAATCGAGACGACCGTCAACAGCGCGCAAATCTTCACGATATCCAGATCGCCGGCTCCGCACACCACGCCGACCGTGAACAACAGCGAATCTCCAGGCAGGAAAAGACCGATCAGGAGCCCGGTCTCTGCGAACACGACGCTCGCGAGCAGTCCGTACCCGAGCCAGCCCGTCAATACCTGCGTCAGCAGATGAATCAATCGATCCGGATCGGTCAGGCTCCGCCAGATATCCAGGAGTGTGTGCAGCATTACGAGCGCTTTAGCGCCGCGGCGAGCTTCAAAACCAGATCGTGATTGACCTTCAATTTTCCATCCGCGGTCAGCTTAGCGGTAACACTGTCCATGAACAGGTTCCATCGCTCGTTCGCCTTCTGCTGACGGAGGGTAGATCGAATGGTTTCTTTTTCAGCCGCAAAAGCAGCCATATCGGGCTCCAACTTCGCCGTCACCTTATAAACGATGTCGCGATTCATGATATCTACCGGTCCCAGGATCGCGCCCACCGGATGCGTGAATGCATCCTTGACATAAGCCGCTTGCCCCAGTCCTTCCACCGAATCGTTGCGCCCGAACTCGGCAGGCTTACTCACCTCGAGCTTGTATTCCTTCGCGACCTTTTCCATACCCTCGCCGGCGCGAAGCTTTTCGGCAGCTTCCTTCGCCTTACTCTTGGCGACCGCAATGGCCCTCTCCGCGACCAGCCGATCCCGAACTTTGCCCTCGACTTCTTCGAATATCGCCGGACGCGCGGGCGTGCGCGCCGTCAGCACCGCCACCACCAGCCGATTCGCCGGCAGCGTCAGGACCGGCGATACATCGTTCGGTTTCATTTGTGCCAGTGCATTATCGATCTCAGGCACCGACCCCAGCGTCGGCACCGGCGAACCCACTGCGGAGTCCGTCACAGTAGCGAGGTCCGCGCCGAATCTCTTCGCGATCTCCGCCACAGATCCTGGCGATTTCGCCAGCGCATCGTGCATCCCATCCGCCGTCTTCTGCATCTGTTCCGTGATGCGTTGCTTCTTGAGCTCCGCCGCCAGGTCCGCCTTCACTTCCTCGAACGGTTTCACCCGTGCGTTTTCCTTTTCATTGACCTTGATGATGTGATACCCGAACTCAGTGGTCACAATGCCGCTCAGTTCGCCCGGCTTCATCGCGAACGCCGCCTTGTCGAACTCCGCCACCATCTGCCCGCGCACAAACCAGCCCAGATCCCCACCCTTGGGTGCGTTGGAACCATCCTCGGAATTCTTCTCCGCGAGCTTCGAAAAATCCGCGCCCGCTTTCAGTTGCTTCAGCAGATCCTCGGCCTTCGCCAGCGCCGCCTTCTTCTCCGCATCGGACTTGCCCTGCGTCTTAATCAGAATGTGCTGCGCCTTCACGCGATCCGGCATCCGGAAATTATCCATCGAGGCGTTATAAGCCGCGCGCAGCTCCGTATCCGGAATCACCATCGTCTGCTCCAGCTTCGCCTGATCCACAATCACCACCTGGAACGATCGCTTTTCCGGCGTGAAATATTCCGCACGATGCCCCTCGAACATCGCGTGAAGCTCCTGGTCGGTCGGCTTCACGTCGCTCTGAAACTTGGCCGACGCAAACGCGATGTACTCAATCGTGGCCCTCTCCTTCTGACGCCGGTATTCGTCCTCGACCTCTTTATTCGGCACCAGAATGCTGGAGTAGACAATATTTTTCACTTTCACCAGCAGCAGTTGGCGCCGCATGTCGTCGACACCGTCCTGTAGCGTCATGCCCTGCGCGGCCAGCCTCTGCTCATACTCGTCTTTCGAGATCAGCACCCCGTCTTTAAAATACTGCGGATTCACCGATTGCAGACCCACCAGCACTTCGTCGTCGGAAATCGTCAGGCCGAGGCGCGAGAATTCGTAGGCGATCGCCCGCTGCTGCACCATCTCATCCACAATCTGCGGCACATAGACGTCGATCATTTCCGGCGGCAACTGTCCCCTCTGGATGATGCTCTGCATCGCGGTCACCACTTCCTGGGCCGTTAGCTTGGTGTTGCCAATGTCGGCGAGAACCCCATCGTTCACGGTCGAGCGCGCTTGCGTACCGCCGAAGCCGGGAATTAAATAGGTGACCATGGACAAGGCCACCACGGACAGCAGCCCGATCAACATATAGCGGACAGCCTTCTGGCGGCTACGGAAAAGATCAAACATAAAAGGTGAAAACTCCTGATTATGTCCTCATGTCGATAGAGGACGGACGCGTCTTAATCTACGAGTATACCAAGTGGGGCAGGTTCCCGATCTGCCCTCCGGCTCTTTAGTGCCGGCCTCTCAATCTTGGTGCCGCGTCGCAGAGTCAGCAGGCGGCTATCCGCGATTTTTACGTTTGTTTTACCAGAAAGCGGACGTGTCTCAACATCCGCAAGGCATCCTTGTGAGGAGGTCTATGTCAACAAACCATTCCATTTATTTAAGAGCCGCGACGTGTGCCGCTCTGATATCCCTGGCGTCGGCTGCCACACCAGCCACCCCCAGTCCCGCCAATAGTTACCTGGTTCATAACCTGGTTTCGGATTTACCGGACACTGCGGATTTTCAGGATCCGAATCTGGTCAATCCCTGGGGCCTCGCCACCACAGCCACCAGTCCATTCTGGATCGGTAACAACTCGACCGGAACCTCGACGCTTTACGGCACCACCGGTACCGCCGTCGCCCTGATCGTCACCATTCCCACCACCGCGGGTCCCACCGGAGGCGCAGTCAGCGGCGTCATCGCCAACACCACTACGTCCTTTTCCCTTACCGATGGAAAACCGGCGAGCTTCATCTTCTGCACCGAAGACGGCACTATTTCCGGCTGGAACGGCACCGTCTCCCCCGCGGGTGCCGCTACCGTCTCCGTCGACAACACTAAAGCCAACTCGGTTTTTAAAGGCTGCGTTATTGGAGGCACCGCCGCCGCACCGATTCTATACGTCACCGATTTCCATAACGGCGTAGTCGACATGTTCGACGGCAACTTCAAGCCGATCGCAGCGGCCACCGCGTTCACCGATCCCTCAATTCCGGCAGGCTATGCCCCGTTCGGAATCGCCAACGTTGGCGGAAAAATCTATGTGACCTACGCCAAGCAGGACTCTGCCAAGCATGACGATGTTTCGGGCGCAGGCAACGGCTATGTAGATGTCTTTGACGGCTCGGGCAACCTCGTCACGCAGTTGATCTCGAAGGGTCTCCTCAACTCGCCGTGGGGCATGCAGATCGCGCCCGCGACCTTCGGACAGTTCAGCGGGGCGCTACTCGTCTCGAACTTCGGCGATGGCACCATCAACGCCTTCGATCCGGCGAAGGGAACTCCTCTCGGCACCTTGAAGGATTCCACCGGTCACACGCTCGCCATCCCCGGCCTGTGGGCATTATTGTTCGGAAACGGCGGCAAGGGCGGCGATACGTCGACGCTCTATTTCACCGCCGGCATCCCTGGCCCCTATGGCGAGAAACCCGAATCGCACGGAATCTTCGGCAGCATCCAGGCTCCCCCTTCGTTCACTCCCGCTGGCGTGATCAATGGCGCAAGCTTTCTACCGCCTCTCGCGCCCAATACCTGGGCCACCGTGATGGGCGGCGGGCTAGCCTTTAGCTCGCGTAGCTGGGCCTCCACCGATCTGACCGGAGGAAACCTTCCGACCGTCATCGACGGTGTCAGCGTCTCAGTGAACGGCGTTCCGGCGGAAATCAGTTTTGTCGGCCCCTCGCAAGTGGATTTTCTGATTCCGGCCACCGCCGCAGTAGGCGCCGCACAGATTCAGGTCATCAGCAACGAGCAGGTCAGCGCCCCGGCCACGGTCAATCTGACGCTAACCGCTCCGGCTTTCTTCTGGCTAACCGGCAACAAATATATAGTGTCCACGCACGCCAACGGAACCGTCACCGGCCCCACGACCTTAATCCCAGGCGCGACCACCCCGGTTAAAGCCGGCGAGATGATTGCCCTCTACGGGACCGGATTCACCGTCAACACCCCAGGCGTGGGAGCCGCGGCATTGCCGTCGGTCACCATCGGAGGCATCGCGGCCACCGTAACCTTCGCCGGACAGATCGACGCAGGGATCACCCAGATCAACGTAGTGGTCCCGCCAACCATGCCCTCCGGAGACGCCGCCGTAGTAGCGACCATGGGCGGCCAGCAATCGCAAGCCAACGCCTTCATCTCCATCCAGTAGGGTAGGTCCCCGACCTGCCCTCTGACTCTCAACTTCGGGGACAGTCAGCTATGGTACGAAGTCGCATATCCCGCAAATGTCAATAAATATGGCAAACCCGAGTTTTAGGCACACAATCGACGCAACCGGGAAATCGGCTATCAGGCACCTCGGACCATAGCAGACCGTCCCCGAGGTTAAGGTTGGAGGTACACTTCTTTTGGAGCCGCGACCTGCGGGAGCGGTCAGTAGGCGGGTCCCATTTTTACCTACCCAACCCGCACTCCTGATGAATCGCCTTCACCGCACTCTCCAGCCCCTCCCGGCGCACGACAATCGCGATGGTCAGTTCGCTCGACCCCTGCGCGATCGCGATTATATTGACGTTCCTTTTGGAAATCGCGGTAAAGATCCGCCCCGCCAACCCCGGCGTACCCTTCATTCCTTCGCCCACCACGGCGATCAGCCCGACGTCTTTGTCGACCTCGAACGGCTTAAGATACCCGTGCGCCAGTTCGAGCGACAGGCTCTCCTCCAGATGATCCGTCACAGTTCCTAATTCACTTTGTCGAACCAGGAAGCAAAACGTCTGCCGGTAGCTGGAGCTGGTAATCGCCAGAATCTCCACGTTCGCCCGATCGAGAGCCTCCAGCGCCCGCGCCATCACCTTGGTCCCGCTCAGCACGGAATTCGCCGGCTCAATCGACACCAGCACCACATCGGTCATCGAGGTAACCGCATGAGGACCGCGCGCCGCGTGCGCCATCGCCAGACTCCGGACGATTTTGGTGCCGGGTTTATCCAGCGCAAAGCTGTTCTTGCTCCACACCGGAATTCCGCGCTCCACCAATGGTGCCAGCGTTCGCGGATGCAGCACCTTCGCGCCGTTATAAGCCAGCTCCGCCGCTTCGTTGTAGGTCACCTCATCCAGCACGCGCGCATCCGGAATCAGCCTCGGGTCGCCCGTCATGATCCCGTCAACATCGGTCCAGATCCACAACTCACTGGCATCGAGCGCGGCGGCTATAGTCGACGCCGAAAAATCCGATCCGCCCCTCCCCAGCGTGGTGGGCCGCCCATCCAGCGTCGAGCCATTGAACCCCGTCACCACCGGTAGAATTCCTTCTTCCAGCAACCGGTGCAGCGTTTTGCCCGCCCTTTGCCGCGTGTGATCCATCAGGGGAGTGGCGTTGCCGAACACCGCATCTGTCGCGATCACATCGGCCGCATTCACCGCAGCCGCCAGAATCCCTTGCGATTCCAGATACTCCGCCAGTAGATACGCGGATAGCCTCTCCCCGATCGCAATCGCTTCGTCGATCGACCGCGGAGGCCGCTCCCCCAGCATCATCATTCCCTTCGCGATCCGCGAGAATTCCGAGATCAGCGAGTGCACCCCCGCCAGCACCATTTCCTGTCGCGCCGCCGGCAGCAACTCCCGGCAAACCTCGAAGTGCCGGTTATAAAGCTGTTTCACATTCTCGTCGAGATCCGCCTGATCCCCCGCCTCCGCCTTGCGCAGCGAATCGAGCAGCAGGTCTGTGACCTTCGACATCGCCGACACCACCGACACTACAGGCCGTTTCGCGTGCTGTTCCGCCGAAATCTCCGCCGCCACGCGAATCCGCGCAGCCGACCCCATGCTGGTTCCCCCGAATTTCATCACCAACAAATCAGACATATTCTAGTTGTCTATCACAGGCTAAAGCCTGTGCCATCATTTCTCAGCAGGCGGCACAGACTTTAGTCTGTGTGTTCTTACTGAGCTGCGAGCACCGGGAGCGATCTTTCAGTGGCCCTTCCCATTCGAAGTCCGCCCCCTAACGACCTTTAAGATCGCCTCCTCGACCTCTTCAGCCGTCAGTTCCGTGGAGTCGATATACTCCGCATCCGGCGCCTGCATCAGCGGCGCCTCCGACCGCGTACGATCCCTCTGATCGCGTTCCGCCATCTCCCGCGCAATCTCGCTAACCGCCGCCCCCGTCTCCTGCGCCCTCCGCCCCGCCCGAGTCTCCGGGTGAGCGTCGAGATAAATCTTCACATCCGCATCGGGAAATACCACCGTCCCAATGTCGCGCCCTTCCATCACGACTGAATGCATACTCCCGATTCGCCTCTGCTCGTCTCTTAAAGCCTTTCGCACTCCGGGCGCGATAGACACCTTCGATGCCGCCTTGGATACGTCCGGATCGCGAATCGCCGCCGTAACATCCTCGCCGTTCAGCAGAATTCTGGTATCTCCATCGAACTCTATCCGAGCCTCGCGCGCCAGTTGCTCCAATTTATTCAAATCGTCGAGATCGATCTGAGCCCGTATGGCCCAAAGGGCCACCGCGCGAAACATCGCTCCACTATCGATGTAGGTGAACCCCAGCTTGCGTGCCAGCGACCGCCCAATCGTACTCTTCCCCGCGCCCGCCGGCCCGTCAATAGCAACAATCAATGGCTTCCGCAACTTCCCTCAGTCGACTGATTGCCATGAAACATTACTGATTCCCCCGCGCCCAATCGTTCCGATAAACCTTCCCGTCTTTCATAACGAATTTGACCCGCGTCAAAACCGCCGCATCCGCCACAGGGTCCCCATCCACCGCAATCACATCCGCGAAATAATTCGCTTCAATCGACCCTGCCTTCCCCTCCAGCCCAACCAATACGGCAGCCTCAAGAGTGGCCGCGCGGATCGACTCCAGAGGCTTCATCCCCCACTCCGCCATCGTCGCGAATTGCTTCGCGTTATCGCCATGCGGATAAACCCCGCCATCGGTCCCGAACGCCATCCGCGCACCGGCAACATAGGCCCTTCGAAAATTCGTCCGCTGCAATTTCCCGAGCGCCTTCTCTTTCTCAACCGATTCCGGCAGCATTCCGGCCTTCAGCCCCTCCGCCAGAATGTAATCGTCGTTATAAATATCGAAAACCAGAAACGTGCCGTGCTGTTTAGCCAGCGCGATCCCTTCATCGTCGATCAAACTTGCATGTTCAATCGAATCGATCCCCGCGCGAATCGCATCTTTAATCGACTGCGTCCCATGAGCATGCGCCGCGACTTTTCGGCCGAGCTTGTGAGCTTCTTCCGCAATCGCCGTCAATTCTTCGAGCGTGTACTGCGGCGCTCCCGGCGCATCGCCTTTGGAAAGCACACCTCCCGAAGCGCACACTTTGATCAGATCCGCGCCATACTTAATCACCTCGCGAACTTTGGTGCGAGCAGCCCAAGGTCCATCCGCCACACCCTCATCGCGAAACTTGAACTCCGGCGCCAGCAGATTGTTATCGCAATGCCCGCCCGTAATCCCCAGCGCAGGCCCCGAAACGAACATCCGCGGCCCCTCGATCTCTCCCGCATTAATCCCATCGCGCAGCGCGACATCGGAATAGCCACTCGCTCCAACATTGCGCACCGTGGTAAATCCCGCCCGCAAAGTCAGCCGGGCGTTTTTCACGCCGGTAACCGTCTGCCGAGGCACCGAAACCCCAAGACTCTCATACCCCAGCAGTGTCGGCTCGTCAGTCAGATGATCATGCACATCCATCAACCCCGGCATACAAGTCCCACGCGAAAGATCGATCACCTCGGCACCACTCGGCACCGCGACATTGATTCCCGCAACGACCCCTTTGTCGACGACAATCACCGCATTCCGAATCAACTCGCCCTTCCGCACATCAAGCATCGCCCCGCACCGGATAACACTAGCCGCAGGCAGACTCAACGCACAGAGAAGTAAGAGAAAAATGCGCACAGGATTCCAGTATAGTAGGACAGGTCCCCGACCTGTCCCCTTCTCACGAAATCCCAGGCACATCGACCCAAGCCCGCTTTTTCCAGCTCTCGATCCCCTTTTCCGCCAGTTGGACCCCCTTAACAGCTTCGAGCAATCCCCATCGAAAAGGCTCGTCTTTCACCACATGCCTCAAAAATAACTCCCACTGTATCTTGAAAGCATTATCGAACGTCTGCTGCTCCGGCACCTTCTGCCAGCCCTCGAAATGATTGATCGTACTCGGAATATCCGGGTTCCACACCGGCCTCGGCGTCGACCCGTAATGTTGAATCCAGCAATCCCGCAGACCCGCGACCGCGCTTCCTTTCGACCCGTCCACTTGAATCGTCAACAGATCGTCGCGCCGCACCCTTACGCACCACGACGAATTGAAGTGCGCGATCACGCCGCCTTCCAGTTCAAACGTCGCGTACGCCGAATCGTCCGCCGTGCACTCGTACGGTTTTCCCGATTCATCCCAACGAGTTGGAACATGCGTCGCCCCCAGGCAGGACACCGCTTTCACCTCGCCGAACAGATTATCGAGCACATACCGCCAATGGCACAGCATATCGATAATGATGCCGCCACCGTCCTCTTTTCGATAGTTCCATGAAGGCCTCTGCGCCGGCAGAGTATCGCCCTCAAACACCCAATACCCGAACTCCCCACGCACCGAAAGGATCTTTCCGAAGAAACCTAACTCACGCAGCGTCTTCAGCTTGAGCATTCCGGGGAGCCACAATTTATCCTGCACGACCCCGTGCTTCACGCCCGATTTCGACGCCAGTTGATACAGGCCATAAGCAACCTCGAACGTATCCGCGATCGGCTTCTCGCAATAAATGTGCTTCCCCGCCGCGACAGCTTTTCGAACGGCGTCAGCCCGACGATCGGTAGTCTGCGCATCGAAGTAGATCGAGTATTCGGGGTCCGAAAGTGCCGCATCAAGGTCCGTAGACCACCTTAAATGACCATAATCACGCGAAATCGCTTCCAATTTAGCCTTATTTCGCCCTAAAAGCAGAGGCTTCGGCATGATAATCTCGTCATCGGAGATCTTCACGCCGCCCTGCTGCATGATCGCGTAAATCGACCGGGCCAAATGCTGATTCAGCCCCATGCGTCCAGTGACGCCGTTCATAATAATTCCGACAGTATGAGTCATGTTTTTTGCGGCTGCGCGCCGTCGGGCAGCGGAGGCGCTTCGATCCCCGCGCGCGGCAGCGTGCCATCCAGTTCCTGCCGCCAGTGCGCGACATCGCCCGCGGGACCGTAACAATAAATCATCCGCAGAGGCGTCTCGCCGATATTCGTTAATTGATGAAAAACGCCGGTTGGGATATAAACCGCTTGCCCGGAACTGAGAGTGACGCGTTCCTCGCCCAAGCACATTTCACCGGTGCCTTCGACGATAAAGTAGATCTCTTCCTGCTCCTGATTATGCCAGGGCACTTGTCCTCCATTCGGTTCGAGCGTAACGTTGCCCATCGAAAAATTAGCGGCCTGAATAGGGCTCGCGCCGCCGACAAGATTCTGCGTGCGCCTTTTAGCGGGATAAGTCCGGCCCGCGATTTGCGAGAGGTCTGCGATGATCACGGCTTAGATAAATCTACCAGACTTGAAGAGCCGTGCCGTAACTTCTCTCCATCCGCCGGCGAACAACCCTTCGAGACGACAAACATCGCACACAACTTCAAGGAGAACACGATGAGGATGGGCCATTATTTTTTCGGCACATTGGTCCTCATGCAGAGCCAGTTCTAAAACACGCACGCCGACAACACGCTAGAGCAACGCCTTGAGTTTCTCGACGGTGAGTCCCGCCTCGTGAAGAATCTGACGAAGGGTACCTGGACGAACACGGCTATGATCGGGAACAACTACGCGCGAAACCGGATTTTCCCGGCGAAGGATCATATGACTGCCCTTTTGCCGTTGAAATACGAATCCAATCCTTCCAGAGCCTTTCGAAGATCGCGTCCTGAAAGGTCTGTCGGCAGCTTCATCTACCGAGTGCCGGTTCGCAGCTCGACAAACTCGCGCGAGTCTTCCTCAGGAACAGGATCGCCGGCAGCGAGACAATCTTCAACGTAAAGATCGATCGCTTCCTTAATGTTCGCGATCGCTTCTTCCCTTGTGTCGCCCTGTGAGACGCAGCCGGGAAGCACCGGAACTGAAGCTACAAACCCGCCATCTGGCTCGCGCTCAAGAATGACTGTGTACTTCATGTTCTAGGTGCCTCATCCGCCGCCATAAATCCTCACGACCATCATACCGCCGTGGGCGAAACCTCAGTTACCGCGTAGAATGGAAGTGTGCGTGCCTTCGCCCTCCTTGCCCTCACCACTCTGATCTTCGCCCGATCCTCCATTGAACGCCTCGAGACCGCGCACCTCGAAGCGGTTCACGCCCAACGTGTCGAATGGATGAAGAAACGCGCCTCTGCGCCCCCTCCTCCCGGCGTCTATCGCGATTTCCGAGCCGTCCTCCACATTCACGCCGAGGATGCCGACCACACCAAAGGCACCCGTGCCGAAGTGTTGAAAGCCGCGAAAGATGCCGAGGTCAGCGTCGTCATGTTCACCGATCATCGCGGCCCGAAGCCTGAAACCTGGTCCGGAGTCCGCGACGGGGTGCTGTTCATCCCCGGCTCCGAGGACGATCATCTGCTGCGCTATCCCGCCTCGAAGGCCGGACCCGAGCTTCGCTTTCTTTCGCACATCGAGGAGCGCCCCGACATGTCGTCAGAGGGATTCCAAGGGATGGAAATCTACAACCGCCATACCGACGCGACAATACATAGGGAGTTCGTCGAGTACTTCCACGCCGCGATGAAGGATCCCAAGGAATGGAAGCAATTAGTAGCGAAGGAAAAGGCGTTTCCGGACGAAGTGTTCGCGGCGGGAACCGACGCGCTGCCGGACTTCCTCGCTCGTTGGAATAAGGAACTGGCCACGCACCCTTTCACAGGCATCGCCGCCAACGACGCGCATCAGAACCAGATTTTCAATGGCACTACGTTCGACCCGTACGCGGTCGCGTTCCGGCACGTGAGCACGCATATTCTCGCGCGCGATTTGAACGAACACGACATCCGCGAATCGCTCGCCGCCGGACGCGCCTACGTCTCGCATGATTGGCTCTGCGACCCCACCGGCTTTTCATTCATCGCCGAAAATAATCTCGGATTGTTCGATATGGGCGATCAGATCCCTCTCTCGGGGCTTGGCGTCGGAGGCACCAGCATCCACGCATCGCTTCCGATCCCTGCGAAGTTGAAGCTGATTCGCGACGGCGTGATTGTTGCCGAAGGCGACGATTCCAAGCTCGCCTACACGCCCAAGGAACCCGGCGCGTATCGCCTCGAGGCATGGCTCACTGTCGACGGAGAAGATCGCCCGTGGATTTTCTCGAATCCGATTTACGTAACGAAATCCAGCAATCTCTCGCTTCCCGCAAGCACGCTTGCTTCGAATATCGATGTTCAGAAGGACGTCACTTACACCGATGGCGATCCCTCCGATGCAGCCAAGCACAAGCTTGATCTTTACCTGCCGAAAGACAAAAAGAATTTCCCGGTGCTCCTGTTTATGCACGGAGGATCGTGGCGATCGGGCGATAAATCGTTGTACCCGGCACTTGGAAACCGATTCGCGAAACTCGGCATCGGCGTCGCGATCCCGAGTTACCGGCTCATGCCGAAGAATCCTCATCCCGCGCAGATTGAGGACACGGCCGCGGCATTCGCCTGGGTCTATAAAAACATCGCGCAGTATGGAGGCGACGCGAGTCGCATCTATGTCGCGGGCCATTCCGCCGGAGGCCATCTGGTCGCGCTGCTCGCGCTCGATCCGTCATATTTGGCGAAGTACGATATTCCGCTGACCGCGATAAAAGGCGTCGCCGCGCTCTCCGGCGTGTACGACGTCAGCAAGATTCAAGGCTTTGTCAACGCCGACGGCGACAGTCCATCGCCCATAGCGCACGTGCATGCGAAAGCGCCGCCGTTTCTGATCAGCTATTGCCAATGGGACTATCTGGCGCTGCCCTTGCAGGCGCGCGAGTTTGCCGGTGCGCTCAAGAAATCATTCGATTCCGTGGAGTTGTTGTACGTGCCGGGCCAGGGACACATCTCTGAAATCATTCACATCGTCAGCGATGACGACGTGATCGCGCAGGCGATTCTTAAACTGATCCAGTGAACGCAACTAGTGGCATGTCCCCTCCTTTACAGTCGGGGTTCGGTATGAATCGTCCTCAGTATTTGCACCGAACCCCGACCGTCAGGGAGGGGATAGTAACGATATCCCTGGTACAAGCCACTCCCGCAGGTCGCGGATCTACAGAACCGGTGAATAGAGCCGCGACCGTCAGGGAGCGGATAGACGTGCACCATGTCAAATAACTTCGATCTAGTCGGCGTCGGACTGAACGCCACCGACACGCTGCTCATCGTCTCCCACTTCCCCGCCTATGCCGGAAAAGTTCCATTTGAGGCCGAAATACTGAGTCCCGGAGGCCAAGTCGCAAGTGCTTTAGCGACCGTCGCGAAACTCGGCCTGCGCGTAAAGTACATCGGAACGGTCGGCGATGACGAGCGCGGACGCGTGCAGATGGACAGCCTGCGCCAAACCGGCATCAATCTCGACGACGTTGAGATTCGCGAAAATTGTCCGAATCAGACGGCCTACATTATCATCGATCAATCGACGGGAGAGCGGACCGTTCTTTGGAGCCGTCCCGACTGTCTGCGCCTGGAGCCCAAAAGCATCACTCTCGAAAAGATCGCCTGCGCGCGGATGCTGCATATCGACGGTCACGATACGCCTGCTGTGGAGCGAGCCGCGAGGCTGGCGCGCAGCAAGGGCATTCCGGTAACCTGCGACGTCGATACCATTTATCACGGCTTCGATCGCGTGCTCGAATCCGTCGATTATCTGGTCGCGAGCTCCGAATTTCCCGGACAGTGGACCACGGAGCGCGATCCCTTCAAAGCGCTCGAAACCATCCAGAACGAATATAAGATGAAGTGCGCCGCGATGACTCTTGGCTCGCACGGAGCGCTTGCGCGGATCGATGGAAAATTCGTTTATTCGCCCGCGTTTGTGGTGAATTGCGTCGATACTACAGGCGCGGGAGACATCTTTCACGGCGCATTTTGTTACGCTGTGCTCGAAGGGATGGGGATGCGGGAGACGCTCGAATTCGCCAATGCGATGGCCGCGTTGAACTGCACCAAGCTCGGCGCGCGCGGCGGAATCGCAGCGGCTGCCGAAGCGCGCGCACTGATGGACCGCGGCGAACGGCGCGCCAATAAAGACTTCGCCGCTGCCACTCACTCCGCATGATCCCCCTTCGATCGACGGAGCGCATCTACTCGACGGCAGTAGTGACGGCGTCGCTGATCGCCCTCAACACCTTGATTTTTCTCTACCAGGCGACGCTCAATCCGTATGACCTGAATACCTTCGTCAGCCAATGGGGCATCGTGCCGGATCAGATGCGCGGCGTCGGTCTCGCCACGCTCGTCACCTCCATGTTTATGCACGGAGGCTGGATGCACCTGATCGGCAATATGCTGTTCCTGTGGGTCTTCGGACGCAACGTGGAGGACCTGATCGGCGGCCCGCGTTTCCTTGTGTTCTATCTGCTCGGTGGAATCGCCGCGGGAGTGGTGCACGTTATTGTGAACGCATATTCGCGGCTGCCAACCATCGGAGCCAGCGGCGCGATCGCGGCGGTGATGGGCGCGTACCTGGTGAAATTTCCTCGCTCCCGCATCGTCACCCTGATCTTCATTTTCTTCTTCGTCACGACGGCGGAAATTCCGGCGGCGTTTATTCTGCTCTACTGGTTCGCGATTCAATTCATCAGCGGAGTAGGTTCATTGGCATCGACCGATTACACCGGAGGAGGCGTGGCGTGGTTTGCGCACATCGGAGGTTTTCTAATCGGCATGCTGCTCATCCGCGTATTCCCCGCGCGGCAGAGATGGCGTGCGTGGTACGAGGAAGATTGAGCGCTATACGACGCTGACCGCTCCCGAAGGTCGCGGCTCCAAAAAACGGCGTCAATAGAGCCGCGACCTTCGGGAGCGGTCAGATTAAGGTCAAATAATGCGTTTTTGAGGCCCTTAGCGAATCAATTATGAGCAATTAAGAGCGTCTTTTCCAGATCCGCAAGTACAATATCGAACGGAAGCTGCACCGTGTGACGGCAATACATGGTCTCCTTCGACGCGAAACTGCCGTTCTCGTAATACTTGTTCGAAGGGGCGCCGCCGCCGCAATAGGAGAAGTATTGGCAGGATTCCTGGCACATCCTCATGCCTTCCTGAATCTCCTCGGCGATGCGGATGAAGCCGGGGTTCTCCTTGATCGACAGAAGGCTGTCGGTCATGGTATTTCCGAAGCAGAACTCCCCGTATTTCACACTCTTACCGCCTAGAAGCTCGGGTGAAAAGGTCGAGATGTTGCCCTGCCAGTCGATGCTGATGATGCCGAACGCCATTGACTGATCGTTATGATTCATCACCTCTTTGTCCATTTCCTCCGTGCGGGCCAAGGCCTGGAAGGCGCGGTCGAACTCGCGGATACGCACCGCGCCATCCGATGCTTTCTGTAACTCGTAGCAACGGCGCATAAATTTCTCAATCCTCCCGGAGGTGCTGACGCCTCCGCCGAGGGTTGAGATCTGGTGAATGCCTTCCTGCTCCTCAATGTTGAAGCCGACGCTGTGAATCTCGTTTTCCAGGAAGAAGTCGAAGACTTCATCGGGCGATTCGAGCGCGTCGGCGGTGATTACTGAAATCGAGTGAAAAGGCACCTTATGTTTTTTCAGGAACTCGATGCCCCGCATGACTTTATCGTGCGTGCCTTTGCCGGCGCGGTCCTTGCGATGTTTGTCGTGAATGTGCGCGGGGCCGTCGACGCTGACGCCGACGCTGCAGTTGTTCTTCAGAAAAAATTCGCACCAGGCATCATTGATGAGAGTGCCATTCGTTTGAAAATTATGGACGATCTTGCCTTCGGGAATGCCCCACGTGGCCATCAATCGGAACGCTTCTTCGTAATAAGCAAGAGGAACCGCAAGGGGCTCGCCTGCATGCCACACGACGCTTAACTGTCCGCCGACCAGGCCGCTTTCGAAAACGCGGTCGAGGGTTTTGTGCAAGACGTCCAGCGACATTTTCTTGGTGCTCGAGCGTTCCGCTAAATAACAGTAATCGCAATCGATGTTGCAGAAGGGAGAGGGCTGCAGGATCAGCAGCCCGATCTCCTTCATGTGCGGCCCGGTGTATTCTTGCATGTTAGTAGTTTATCCAGTTCACTTCTATCGGACGCGGGGAACGCAGTCATATTAGTAGGCAATAAAAAACTCCCTGAAAGCCGAAACTTTCAGGGAGCCTCTTTTGAATAACGTGCGGCGAATTAGTAGTTGAACCAATTCGGCCAGTTATTCCAATTCCGCCAGTTGTTCCAATCGCGCCAGTTGTTCCAGTTCGGCCAGTTGACCCAGTTGAGCCAGGATGCGACCTGCATCTCACTGTAGGGCAGCTTGGAAAGGGCCTCGGGACTGCCCAAATCAGCAACGCGCTTGTAGAGCTGCTCGCGCACGGCGGCGACTCGGTCGGGAATGGTCGGCGCGGGGACCGCTGCCTGGATTGCCTGACCTCCGAATAGACCGCCGGCGAGGAAGGTGGCGCAGAATGCTTTGCGCGCCCTCACCGAAAGTCCAAATTTTTTGTTTTCGTTATCGTTCGTCATGATGATCTCCGATTAGAACAGGCTGGCGGCTGCCTCTTCCGCCATTTTCTTCTGGACCTTGCCGTAGGCGTCTTGCAGGTCGTTATTGCCGATCCACGCTTCGGCCTGATGAGCCTCAGTGTAGCTGATACGCGCGTTGGCAATCTTTCCCCGCCAGAAAAACTCGTCGGCGTGCTGATGGTGTTCGCCCGAATCGGCATGCGGTTTCGCCGTCGCACCATCGCCGAAAGCGATTTCAAAAATTTCGCGCAGGGCCTGGCCGTCGTCAACGTCCTTCGGGAAGAGGCTGACGCCCATGAATTTATCGTCGACGAAGTGATAGTAGATATGATCGAGCGTGCACGCGCCGAGAATCAGAGTATCGCCCGACTTCTGATAGATCTTCATCGCGCCCGACTCACGGACCAGGCTGAGGCCTGGAATCGCCGAGGATGGCGAGCCGAATTTTACTCCGCGGAAACCGTTCTTGTAATCGAGATAGTGCACATGCCCCATCTCAGTGGGCCCCGGCTCTTTCACAGCGGGATGAGCCGTGGCCGAGGGCTTGGCCGCGGGCTTATCCTGTGCAAATGCCAGGGTTACAGCCAAGGTTGCAGCGGAACCTGCGACCAAGAGCCTTCTTAACAACAAATGAGCCATCATTCCTCCCCAGTTATTCGGTTTAGGTCAGTAGTCGAAGTCTACCGCTGGATTGGGCGATGCGTCAAGAGAAAAACGGGTGGATTGGCGTAGGTAAAGGGCTGGTACGGAGTCCCTGGAAGCGTCCGGGCTGCGCCCGGATGGACCGATTAACAATCGGTCCGCAGTTTGCCAACCTGCCCACTTTTACCAGAGGAGTTTTAGGCCGAACTGGATTTGGCGTGAGGTTGTTGAGGTGCTTGTGATCAGGCCGGCTGTGGGGGAGACGCCGGCGGGAGTAAACGTCACTGCGTTTGGTGAATTAAAATTGGCTCGGTTCAGGAGATTGAAGAATTCGGCGCGAAATTGGAGTTTTAATTTCTCGCGAATTCGCAGGTCTTTTAATAATGAGAAATCCCAGGTGGCCAGGCCGGGGCCTGTCAACGTATCGCGGCCGAGATTGCCGTAAAATCCCGCGGTCGGGGGAGCCAGGAATGCCGCGGGGTTGAACCACTGATTCGGGCTTCCTAAGATCACCGGGCCGGTGAATGACGGATTTACGAACGGACGCACTGGATTTCTCGTGTCGCCGTTGTTCGAAGGGTTGTAGCTTAGCTGAGGAGTGAAGGGAAAGCCGCCTTGCATGGTCACGATCGAATTAACGGTCCAGCCGCGCTTGAAAGCATGGCTCGCATTGATCACGGCCACATTCCTGACGTCGAAATTTCCGAGTCCGCGGTCGGCGCGGAGGTCGAAGGGATTCGAAGCTAGCGCGGGCTCGCCACCGGATGCCGTTGCGTTGAGGGAGTCCCCATCGTCGATTGTTTTCGACCAGGTGTAGGCTCCGCGCAGGGCGAAGCTGTGGCTGAAGCGGTGGTTTAGATCGATCTGCAATGCATTGTAGGAGCTGTCGCCTTCGGAGAAATAGGTCCAGGTGTTGGCGATGGTTGGATTGGCACGCGTGGTTGTGGGTACATAGTAGGTTCCGGCGGGGACGGCGGTTCCAGCCAAAGGCGCGGGGAAGCTGCTGGGATAGTTTGCGGGGCAAGGCGACGCGGGACAGATTACGGAGAACGGTTCGTTGGCATCGATCCCGATTAGTTCGTGATAGCCGTGCGATCCGACATAGCCCACGGTGAGCGCGGTGTTTGGCGTAATCTCCTGTTGGATTCGGAGCGACCAGGAAACGAGTGTCGGCGTTTTGAGATCGGGCTGCGTCCCTCCGGGCACCAGCTTCGCCGTGGACGAGACGGGGGACGACGGCAGAATTGGAAGTTGAGAGACCGGCTCGTTCGGAAGGCTATAAGTCGGGTTGAACGGAGCGTTTTGATCGGTACGATAGCCCAATGCGTCCTGAAGGTCGTTGTACATTCCGAAACCGGCGCGGATCACGGTGGCGTGCTTATTTCCAAAAGGGCTCCACGCGAGACCGGCTCGGGGTTGCGGCAGGAATTTTCCGTTGTTGATGGTGAAGGCGGAGTTGCCGATGGTCGGTTGGTTAGCGATGATGCCGCCGGGGAATGTATAGGTCGATGCGCGGCCGTGCGCCTCATTCCAACCGGTGGTAAATTCATCGCGGAAGCCGATGGTCAGGGTGAGTTTCGGAGTCAGGCGGATCACGTCCTCGGCATAGAAGGCTCCGAACCAGGAGCGCCAGCCTAGCGGTGTCGGCGTCGGATCATATAGAAGACTGCTGGCCGTGCCTTGCAGGAAAGTCTGCAGGCTGGTGAACGTGGCCTGACCGTATTGGCTGAGCGCTAGATTCTCGTTGGAGCGCAGTCTTTGAAACCATGCGCCGACACTGATCTGGTGGCGGCCCTTGATGAACGAGACGCGATCTTCATAAGTGAACAGGTTGCGCGCGACGTCCAGATTGCTGCCGTTGTTGCTTCCGGCGAGGCTCAACTGGGCGGTGGGGTTCGATGCGGCGCTACCTCCGATCACCAGCGCGCCAAGAGGATGGCCGGCGAGAAAACCCGGCAGGGCGGCGGCGGGAGTGCCGGGGGTGGGCTCGCCGGTGAAGAAATAGGCGGCTCGCGAATAGCCGAATCGCGCGGTGTTCAGAAGGCTCGGAGAGAAAATGTGAGTCTCTTCGAGGCTTGCGACCTGCTCGCGGAGGCTCTCGACATCAGTGCTGTACGCGTTGGTGCTGGTGGGCGTGAAGTCGGCGCTATCGTCGATGGTGTAGACAGAGTTCAAGGAATCACGGGAGGAGAAAATCCGATCTAGACGCACGGTGCCGAAGTCGTCGCGGATAGTTTGCAAGGGGTTGTTGAAGGCCTCGGAAATGCCGCCGAAGTCGGGGGCGCCCGCGGTCGGCGCTGGCCACGCGTTGATCAGCGGCGAGACGCCGACGAACGCCAGGCCGGAGGCTGGACAAGCCGGCGCGGGGCTCACGAGCTTGCAGGGCAGATTACCACTTCGCGCTTGAGCGTCCGGAACAAGGTCCACGCCGGTTTGGTGCAGATGCTGGAATAAGCCTTCGTAATTGCCGAACGCAAAAGTTTTGTTTTTCTGGATCGGACCGCCGAGGGCGCCTCCGAACTGGTTGCGCTCGAAACCGGGCGCGGAGGAGCCGTCGAAGAAGTTGCGGGCGTCCATCGCGTTATTTCTGAGGAACTCGAATAGAGATCCATGCAACTGGTTGGTGCCTGACTGCGTGACGATCAGAACCTGAGCGCCGGGACGCTTGCCATACTCGGCGCCGTAGGAATCGAGGAGGACGTTGAACTCGCGCACGCCGTCGACGCCCAACAGTTCCTGACCGGTGCCTCCCGGCTGCATGTTGTTTTCCGCTGCGCCGGTGAACTCTACGCCGTTCATCAGAAAGAGATTCTGCTGCGGGCGGTTGCCTTCTACCGCAAAATTATTTCCGACTGTCGAGTTTGATACGCCGACGCCTCCGGTCTTCTCCCAGGTGAAGTTCACGACTCCGGGATTGAGAGTGATGAGTTCGTCATAACTGCGGCCGTTGAGGGGCAGGTCCTTGATCTGCTGTTGGCCGACTAAGTTCGAAACGTCGGCGGTGGTGACGCCGACTAGCGGCGCGTCTCCGTCGACGGTGATCTGCTGGGTCGACTCGCCGACGCGGAGTTCCATGTTGACGGTGGCGCTCTGGGCGACCACCAGATGCACGCCGGTACGGGCTTCTTCGGTAAATCCGGCTTTCCTGGCTCGGATTTCGTAATTTCCGACGGGGAGTGAGAAGAATTGATAGTGGCCTTCGGCGTCGGTAATGGTGTCGCGGGCTGCGCCTGTGTCGACGTTTTTCGCGGTAACCGTGGCGGCGGAAATTATGGCGCCGGTCTGGTCGGCTACGGTGCCGGAGAGGATGGCGGAGACTTGTGCGTTGGCTGAGGCGATGAGAAAGACGGACGCGAGGATTGCGCGAAGTGGCTGCATACGAATTGTCTTGTAAACATGACAGTGTATCTTAAGTTGGACGTCCAGCGTAAGAAGCCACCTCGCAAGGCGGCTGCGGGTCGGGGACCCGCCCCACACGACGGAGCTGCAAGCTGAAGCCCGCGCCACCCTCCTATTGCGGGGTTGTTACGTAGATCGCTCCGCCGAAGGCTTGTCCGGTTGTGCTTGCCGACTGTGGGCCGGAATCTCCTTCCGGTTACGATTGCGTTCATGCTGTTTAAGAACACGATCGCGAGGCAATTCGAGACTGCTGAGTTACGCGCGATGGATCGGGCCGGGCGCAAGCGGAATTGGATTGCGCTTATCGTATGCCGTGGCGATTCCGGCTGCTCATCCTCATCCATGGGTTTCGCTCGCGATCGTCGTGGGTATTAGCGCGCTGTATTTCGTGCGGGCTCGCTCATAGGTGAAAGGCGATACCGCCCAGAAACAGGGTATGGTTGTGGCCGGTGGTTCCACCGAGTCCCGCCGGGGTGATGAAGTCGCGGCCTTCGGCTCGCAGACTAACGAAGCGGCTTAAGCGGAGGTCGATGCCGGCGCCGACATCGGCAACAGGGCTGGCGATCGTCGGATCGGTCCTCGCGGTGAGTTGACCGTTCACGATGGTGTCTTTCTCTCCATTAATGACCATGCCTCCGCCGAGAGCGGCATAGAAGGAAACGCGGGTTCCAGTGGGGATTTTGAGACGCACGCCGGGAGTGAAATACGCGTTGGAACGCAGGACAAGCGGGGTGTCTTTGCCGGCGAACGTGATCGGCACTTCGACGAAGAGATTACCGATTGAGATGGTGTGGAACTGATGCGCGTAGCTGGTCTGAAATGTCCAACGAACGATCCCGGGGGCGAATCCTGCCGGCTCCGGGGATATTGCAGGCACCGCGACTCCGGGAAGGCTCCCGGCGCCAAACAAGAAACCGAAGTCAGAATTCTGCGGGCCTTGTGCCCAGGCGGCTGGAGAGAACATTAGCGAGGCGATGAACGCGGTCCGCATCACGGCTCATGTTAGGCGTGCGAAGGTCGAAATCACAAGCGGATTCTCATGAGTGGCGTGAAATCGGGGATGGATGGCGGATTAACGGGTAAACTGAAGTTCGCGTCTCATGAGCGATTCATCCGCTGTGGAACTCGGCGCTCTTCGCCGGAACCTGCTGCCGCTTTCGGTAACGGGAGTCGTCCTGTCGATCGCCGCGTGTAAGCTTCTGATCCAGTTGTACTCGGGCCAGCAATACGGCTATTTCCGCGATGAGCTGTATTATCTGGCGTGCAGC
>Ga0182024_10003799_pt1 | contig 35394 bp, 32 predicted proteins | sample P32metaG_FD_120480 | JGI IMG/M metagenome (GOLD analysis project Ga0182024, IMG submission 120480) | Permafrost microbial communities from Stordalen Mire, Sweden - P3-2 metaG (Illumina Assembly) | ecosystem: Environmental > Terrestrial > Soil > Wetlands > Permafrost | place: Sweden: Stordalen...
AGCGCCATCCGCTCACCACGTCGTAGCCCTCTTCCAGCCGCGCAATAAAGTTCGGAATCTCCTCCGGGTCGTGCTGCAGGTCGCCGTCCATGGAGATCAGCAGGTCGCCCTGCGCGTGGTCGAAACCTGCCGCCAGCGCAGAGGTCTGCCCAAAGTTCCGCCGCAGCTTGATCACCAGCACACGGCTGTCCACTGCGGCAATCTCTTCCAGCAGCCGGTATGTGCGGTCGCGCGACCCGTCGTCCACAAACACCATCTCGAAGGGCTCGCCCACCTGCTCCATCACCAGCTTCACCCGGTCGTAGAGCGTGGTGACGTTCTCCTCTTCGTTGTGGAACGGCACGACGATGGAGTACTTCGGCACACCTCGATGATACCCCCGAACCCGGCCGCCTGTGTCAATTTTGCTCGCGCCCTGCAACACCTGGGAAGAAGGCAGCCGAAGGAATCAAGCATGGTTCGCTATTCTCCCGTCGTCTTCTCGACGCGCCCGCTCACTGCACTGAAAATGGAGCAATGAAGCGCAACGTCCTGCCCATCGCCCTGGCAATCTTCACGGTCGTCGCCGCCGCCTGGTACATGCACCGCGTCAAGCAGCAGCGCGCACTGGAGAGCGGCAACGTCTACGTCCCCGACACCGCATCACTTGAGACCCCTGCGCTCGCCGCGCCTCAGACACAGACAGAAACCCAGCCGCAGGAACCCACTTCCGCTGCACCCACTTCTAGTTCGCCCGCAGCTGCGATGACTCAGCCCCACGGCGCCATCGCCGTCCCTGCCTCTGACACCATCCCGCGCAATCCGCCCACCGGCCTGGCCTTCGCCGGCTCCGGCAAATATCAGCTCTATCGTCAGGGAGACATTACCTGGCGCCTCAACACCAGCACCGGCCAGGCTTGCATTCTCTTCGCCACCGACACCCAGTGGTCCAGGCCGCGCGTCTACGCGCAGGGCTGCGGCGCCAGCTAGGAATTAATCAGCCCCACAAACCCCGCCGGCTTCACCTGCGACCCCGGAAACACCATCTCCAGGTTGCGCGATCCCAGCGTCTTGTATGCCGCCTCGCCCAGCACCGCACGGAAGTCCGTCGTCACCGCCAGGTCGCGCCCTTCATTCAGCTGCTCGTTCTCGATCCCCGGCCATTTGCCGTAGACCTTCCCACCCTTCACTGCCCCGCCCAGCACGAACATCACATTCGCGTGCCCATGGTCGGTCCCGCCAGTCCCGTTCTGCCGTGCCGTGCGCCCAAACTCCGACATCGTCACCAGCGTCACGTTCTCCGCATCGTCGCCCATGTCCTTCCAGAACGCCGCAATCGAATTTGAGAACTCCGTCAGCCGGTTCGCCAGCTGCCCGTTCGCCGCGCCCTGGTTCTGGTGCGTGTCCCATCCACCGATATCTGTGAACGCCGCCTCAACTCCAAGATTTGCTTTCATTAATTGCGCAATCTGCCTCAAACTATTGCCGAAAGGCCCATTAGGATATACCACGCCAGCCGCTGGCTGATACTGTGCCGGGTTGGCCGCCTTCAGCATCTTCACCGCCTCAAAGGTCTCCTGCCCCGTCCCCTGCAGCACCGTGTCCGAGCTTTGGTCATACATCGCCTGGAACGCATTCGAGATCGGCGACGCCTGTTGCCCGCGCCCACCCACGGAAAAGTCCGCCAGGTTGTTCAGAGCAATCGCCGGGACCTTGCCCTCGAGCGTCCGCGGCACCTGCGTCCCCAGTGCCACCGCACGGAACGCTGTCGGCTTGCCCGTCATAGGCTCCGCCGCCAGTGCACGATTCAGCCAGCCGTCCTCGGTCTCTTTCACCCCAGGCGTGCCGCTCTCCATGTAATCCTGCGCGTCAAAGTGTGAGCGCGAAGGGTCAGGCGAGCCCACCGCATGCACGATCGCCAGATGCCCCTGCTCATACAGCGGCTTGAACGCCGCAACCTGCGGATGCAGCCCGAAGTATCCATCCAGGTCGATCACCTCATTCGGCTTGATCGCAATCGATGGCCGCATCGCGTAGTAATTCTTCTCCGTGTACGGCACCACCACATTCAACCCATCCACCGCACCGCGCTGGAAGATCACCACCAGCTTCTTCTTGTTCGCCGCCGCGGTCGTCATCTCCGCCAGCACGCTGCGCGAGAGGAATGCCGGAATCGCCGAGGTCCCGATCAGCGCCAGCGCGCCGTTCTTCATGAAGCCGCGCCGCGTCACGCCACGCTTCTCCGCATCGCGTCCGCAGATGTCGCAGCCCCAGTCGCTGGAGTCCGCCGAATTCCATCCTTTGCTCGCCATCGTGTCCCTCCTGCAGGAGGCCCGCGCGCCAATACCGCGATCAGCGCAACACGTCCCCGTGCTACTTCAAACGCTAACCCAGCGCCGAAGTTGCCGTCATCCCACCTTGGTGTATCCGCAGCTAATAAGCAGGTACTTCCATGCCAAATTCTTGTGCCGTGATGGGCACGTAGCCCCTGTCGGAGTTAGGATCCGGCTTGTAGAACTGGCGCGGTGACCACATTGTCCCATCGTCGAAGAAAAAGTTCCTTGGATCTACTGTGCATTCCGAGAACTGGGGACCCTGAGCAATCTTTTTTGTCATCCTGCTGAAATCATCTTGGAGAATGAACACCATTTCGTCTTTGGGTTTTACGGAGATTAGCGGCGGTGTGCCAGCTGAAGATGCGTCTTGTATAGCTCTACCGAAGTATCGATCTGGAAAGATTCCCAGAGTGAATTGGTCCCATATCCGCGGATCATCTATAGGATGATCTTTGCTAACACCTGGGCAGGTTACTTGGATAGTGCCTGCAATGACCTTCTTTGAGGACCTGTTCTGAACGACGATTTGCAGACGCTGCAGCCAGCCGGGTAAGGTCGCGATCGGCTGAGAATTCTTGGAGCTCGTAAGATCGTACGAAACACCGTCGAGCTTAAAGCCCGTGATCCTAATTGCATCTGCGATATTATCGGATGATCGTCGAATCGTTATCGTGTCGGGCGTGGGTGATTGAGCAACCACGCTCGTGAGCACGAGCATCAGGCTGGCCATTAAACTCACAGTACATTTCATTATTGGCTTCCTTTGCACCGCTACAGATCGAACTTGTCATTCTGAGACAACAGCGAAGAATCCCCTCCATCTATTTTCTCGGCTAAGCAGCGTCGCCGGATCCACCCAAGCTCTGCTTGACTGGGCAGTGCCGAACCATTACCTCCTCTGGAACTCCGGAGACCCCAGCATCAGCCCGGCCATAATCGCCGCCTGCCGGTCGTCTGGAGCCTGGCCGCGCGCCGCCGCCAGTCCACCCGCACCATACAATCCCGCAATCGGTCCGTTCGCACCAAACCCAGCCTTGCCCTCCACTCCACCCTGAAATTCCTTCGCCGCCTGCAGCGCCGCGGTGGTGTCGTTCGATTGGCTCAACACCGCCGCACGCGTCTTCTCGCTCAGCGGCTGGTCCAGCAACAGCAGTTCCAGCCTGCGCTCCTTCGCCGCAACCTCCGGGTCGATGGTTCCCCCTGCCCCATCTGCCACATCCATCGAAACCCGCTTGGCAGCCGCCTGCCCGCTCAGCATCTTCGACCAGTCCGTGCGCACTCCCGGCAGACGGTCACCCGCCATCACCAGCGCAAAGTTCATCCGGCTCACCAGCGCACCTGTGCTCACCCACGGCTCGCTCATCCATGAGTAGCCATTCGGCGTCTGCATTCCGTACAGCGGCATCCCAAGCTTGTCCAGCGCCTGCACTAGCGTCTGCGTATTGTTCACCACCGCGCCGCTCGCCCGCACCGCCGACACTACAAACTCCTCCGGCGTCTTCACCTTCGACCGCTCCGCCGCCGGCGCCCAGAACTCCGGCGAAGCGAACATCGTGCGCAGCACCGTTTTGATGTCGCCGTCCGACTTCAGATACGCCTGCGTCATCCGGTCCACCAGCGCCGGCGGAGGATCGTCGCTCACAAACCGCACCGCCAGCTTAGTCGAGATGAACTTAGCCGTCGCCGGGCTGGTCGCCAGCATGTGCAGCACCTCCAGCCCCTCGTTCATCCCGTCTTCCTTGATCGTCTTGCCCAGCACCGTCTTCGTCCCCGGTTCATGTCGCCGCTCGTCGAACTGGAACGCCGCGCCGCGCGCCGGCTGCTCGATCGTCCAGCCGGTAAACACCTTCGCCACCTCGGTCACGTCCTTCTGCGTGTAGCCGCCGTTCACTCCCAGCGTGTGCAGCTCCATCAGCTCGCGCCCGTAGTTCTCATTCAGCCCGCGGTCCTTCGCCGCCGCGCGCAGCTGCTGCGCCTGCGGACTCTGCGCCTGCGCGCCAAACCGTCCCTGCCCAAACCTCGGTCCGTTCTTCGCCGCCTTCGCTGCCTGCGAGTCCGGTCCGATGCTCTGCCAGTTGTCCAGATACATCTGCATCGCAGGACTCTTCGCCGTCGCCACCAGCAGGTCCTCAAACTTGCCCAGCGCATTCGGCCGGATCACCTCGCGCTCGTACGCCGGAATCAGGTACGGCTCATTCTGATTCTTGCGCACGTACACGTTGAAGTGGTTCAGCCAGAAGTCGGTCATCACCGCCTCCAGCTGCCGGTCGCTGTAGATGTCACGCAGCAGCCGCACCTGCATCTCTTCAGCGCCCACCATGCGCGTCGAGTTCTGCATCGCCGCGAAGATCTCCCGCTGCTGCCCGCTCAGGCCCTGCGCAAACTGCACCACCTCCGCCGCGCTCAAGCTCTCGCGGAACGCCACAAAATCGTTCGGCGCCATCGCCAGCACCCGCCGTATCCGCTCCTCCGGCGGCAGGTTGATGATCTTCACCGCCTCCAGGTCTTTGAACAGCTTCTCCACGTGCTGGTCGGGTGCCTGCCCCGTTTCCATCACGTCGGACTTGGGCAGCATCGCCGTGTTATCCGTCCCCGCCGCCATCGCCGCATAGTCCGGGATACCAGCGCTCATCCCTGCATCCGCTGCACCGGCAGTCTGCGCCTGCGGAGCCCTGCGCACAATCGGCGCCGGTGTTTGAGCCGCATTTGCGTTTCCATTTGGAGCCACCGTCCCGTCGCTCATCAACTGCCCGCCCGATTGCCCACCCTGCGCATCCATCCCATTCGCGCCATTCGCCCCGCTCTGCATTCCCCCTTGCGATCCGCTCGCCGCAGCGCTCGCGTCCTTCTCGCTCTTTCTCTCCTGCTGCTCACGGTAGAACGCCATCTGATCGGCGTAGATCGCCCGCTCCACCGGGTCGTTCAGCACCGCCTGCTCCTCCTGCGGAGCGGCCTGAGGCGCAAACCTTCCCCGCCGCGCGCCAAACCCGCCGGGCCCTTGCTGCTCGCGCTGCCCCATCTGTCCCTGCTGCGCGCGCTGCGCCAGTTGCCGGATCGCCTGCTGGCTGGGATACCGCGCCATCAACTCCGCCTGCGGCAACTGCATCGCGGGAAACTGCGCCAGCCGCCCCTCCAGCGCCGTATCGTCAATCTTCTCCGGGTTCAGCTGCATCTCGAACCACATCGTCAGGCCCATCGCGTCCACGGCAGCCACATCGCCCGGCCGCGGCCCGAAGGTCAGCCGGTCCAGCGCATGCAGCACGCGGCTCTCGCCCTTGCTCTGCGCAACCACCGCCGTCGGTCCACGCTTGTCTGTATTGCCCGCCGCCAGCAGCGGCTGGTCCACCATCAGCACGCACAGCGCGAACGCCAATCCGGTGCGTACCGCACCCTGCCATCCCAGTCCCTGCGCTCGCACCTCAGAAACCATTCCTACTCCGGACTCATCCAGCCCGCCGGAAATTCGCATCGCACCCAACCTCCACACGCTTTTCAACAACTGCATTCAAATCCCGCGCCCAGACGCAGTCCGTCCCGGCTCGCGCCCATCGAATAGCTTAGTCCCGCGCGCGTACAACTCGCCAGCGCACAGTGTGTCCGATTCAAGGAAACCCGCACGCACGTTCCTAGTTGCGTAACCCCCTCCACACTCCCCACAGAACCGCCGCCATCGGTGTGGGAACAGCCGGGTTTCCATAGTCTGCCCCTGGGCTATCGAAGGATTACCCCGATATACAGGAATCGCGACACCCTGCTGCTTGGGTGCCCCATTTATCGCGTGCATTCCGCGCGATGAGTGGGATGTATAAAGCTCGAATGCAACCCTTCAGAAAATCGGTGCAATCGGTGTGAATCGGTGTTAAGCCTTTTCTTTGTCAAGCGTATTCCCACCTATCTCTCTCCATTCAATCGAGATAGACTTGGCAATCCAGTTATCGCAAACGCGTAGAATAGAAGTAGGAGGAATACTGCGCGGGGTCGAGCGTTTAACGCAAGTTATTGATCTGCAATTACTTGCATCAACCCAAATAGAATCAAGATCATAGGGAGGATCATAGGGAGAAATGATTTGTTTTCAAGATCATGGCAAAAAGGATAGGGGGGAGGGGTACTACCATGCATTTGTCGCCTGAGACCATCTCGGCTAACCTATCCCCTGTGTCCGCATCCCGTCCCATGCAGATGATCCTTCGCGCCCTCCTGCCTCTCACGCTCGCCCTCGCCACGCTGCCTGCGTTCTCCCAGCCCGCATCGCAGCCGCCAGCCGCCGCTCTCCCCGACGCCCCCGGCGCTGTGGCCACCGCCACCAGATCCGAGCCCGTCCCCACCGGCCCCACCGTCGTCATCGACACCACCATGGGCCGGTTCACCTGCCGGACCTTCGATAAGCAAGCGCCCATCGCCGTCGCCAACTTCATCGGTCTCGCCGAAGGTGCCAAGGACTACACCACCGCGCCCGGCGGTCCCAAACGTCGCGGCCGCCCATTCTTCGACGGTCTCACCTTCCACCGCGTCATCCCGGGCTTCATGGTGCAGGCCGGCGACCCCGTCGGCGACGGCACCGGCGACGCCGGCTACTACTTCAACGACGAGATCGACCCCGCGCTCACCTTCTCCGTCCCCGGCCGCCTCGCCATGGCTAACTCCGGGCCCAACACCAACTCCAGCCAGTTCTTCATCACGGAGACGGCCGTCGACGAGCTTGACGGCCACTACAGCATCTTCGGCCAGTGCGATGCGCACTCGGTCCTCATCGTCGCCTCTATCGCACGCGTGCAGCGCGACTCCAACGACAAGCCGCTCGCGCCTGTCACCATCACCCACGTCACCATCGTGCGCGACGGCCAGCCCATTCCGCCGCCGCCCGCCACCCCGGCAGCGTCCGCGCCTTCCACAACCACCAACCCACAGCCGCCCACACCTTAGGAGAAACAATGCCATCGAAGCCCGGAACCTACGCCACCTTCAAGACCAGCCAGGGAAACATCGTCGTCGAGTTGTTTGAGAAGGACGCGCCCCAGACCGTCGCCAACTTCATCGGCCTCGCCGAAGGCACCAAGGAGTGGAACTCGCGCTCCAAGAAAGGCAACAAGCTCTACGACGGCAGCATCTTTCACCGCGTCATTCCCAACTTCATGATCCAGGGCGGCGACCCCGAGGGCACCGGCATGGGCGGTCCCGGCTACAAATTCGCCGACGAAACCAAAGGCTCACCCCACGGCTTCCAGAAGCCCGGCAAGCTCGCCATGGCCAACTCCGGCCCCAACACCAACGGCAGCCAGTTCTTCATCACCGTCACCGACACCAGTTGGCTTACCGGCAAGCACACCATCTTCGGCGAAGTGGTCGAAGGCTACGACATCGTCGAGAAGATCGCTAACGTCCCCACTGCCTCCCAGGACCGTCCCAAAACCCCCGTCGTCCTCGAGTCCGTCACCATCGAGCGCGTCGCGTAGAGTCTGCCTGAAACGAGAGGGCCCGCTCGGCTTGAGCGGGCCCTCTCGTAAGAAAATCGGTGCAATCGGTGTGAATCGGTGTTAAGCCTTTATGCGACTCCGATCACAGTGCAAAGCTCCTTCACCGCCTCGGCTGACTTGTTCAGCGCGGTCTGCTCCTCCGCGGTCAGCTTGATCTGGATGATCTGTTCCAGACCCTTCGCGCCCAGCTTGCACGGCACACCGACGTAAAGCCCGCTGATCCCGTACTCGCCCTCGAGATACGCCGCGCACGGAAGGATCTTCTTCTTGTCCTTCAGGATCGCCTCGACCATCTCCACCGCGGCAGCCGAAGGCGCGTAATAGGCTGAGCCGGTCTTGAGGTGCTTGACGATCTCCGCGCCGCCGTTGGCCGTGCGCGACTCCAGTTCCTTCAGCCGCGCCGGCTCGATCAACTCCGTGATCGGAATGCCTGCGACCGTCGAGTAGCGCGAGAGCGGCACCATGGTGTCGCCGTGGCCGCCGAGCACGAAGGCCGTTACGTTCTCGACCGAGACGTTCAGCTCCTCCGCGATGAAGGTCCGGAAGCGTGCCGAGTCCAGAATGCCTGCCATGCCGATCACACGCTCGCGCGGCAATCCGGCCTGCTTGAACGCGGTTTGCGCCATCGCATCCAGAGGATTCGAGACGATGATGAGGATGCAATCGGGCGATGCGGCGACGGCCTTGGCCACCACGTCGGACATGATCTTGAAGTTGGTGTTCAGCAGATCGTCGCGGCTCATGCCTGGCTTGCGCGCGATTCCCGCCGTAATGACCACGATGTCCGAGTTGGCGGTGTCCGCGTAGTCGTTGGTCCCAATAATGGACACATCACGCTTCTCAATCGGCATCGCTTCGAGCAGGTCCAGTCCCTTGCCCTGCGGGACACCTTCGATCACGTCGATCAGCACCACGTCCGCCAGCTCCTTGGCTGCGATCCAGTGCGCAGCCGTCGCGCCCACGTTCCCTGCCCCAACAATCGTTACCTTCTTCCGACCCATTCCTTCTCCTTATTGTTTTGCTCATCGCCGCAGCCGGCGGTTCAGCCCATGTTCTCAATCATGCGTGTGGCGAACTCGCTGGTCTTTGCCTTGGTCGCGCCCTGCATCTGCCGCTCGAAGTCGTAGGTGACATACTTCTGCTGGATGGTCTTCTCCATCGACGACTCGATCAGCCGCGCCGCCTCGCTCCAGCCCAGGAAGTCGAAGAGCATGACACCTGAGAGGATCACCGAACCTGGATTGATGACGTCCTTATCCGCGTACTTGGGGGCCGTGCCGTGTGTGGCCTCGAAGACTGCGAAACCGTCGCCGACGTTAGCACCTGGTGCGATGCCCAGCCCGCCGACCTGCGCCGCGGCCGCGTCCGAGATGTAGTCGCCGTTCAGGTTGGTCGTCGCTAATACCGAGTAGTCGCTCGGCCGAATGATGATCTGCTGGAAGATGGAATCGGCGATGCGGTCATTGATCAGGACCTTCGACTTCCACTTCCCCGCTCCGTGGGATGCGCCGATGGATGCGAGGACTGACTTCACTTCGGCCACTACTGATTCGCCGAATTCCTTTGGCGCAAACTCAATGCCTGGCTCAATCAGCGCGGCGTTCTGCTCCGGCGTGATTCCCGGATTCGCTTCCACATTGCCGAGGATCCAGCTCTCGCGCTCGGTCACCGTATCCGCGCGGAACTCCTGCGTGGCAACTTCATAGCCCCACTCGCGGAAGGCACCTTCGGTAAACTTCTGGATGTTGCCCTTGTGCACCAGGGTCACCGTCTTGCGGCCGTTCTTCAGCGCGTAGGCGATGGCCGCGCGCACCAGCCGCTTCGAACCGGTGATAGAGATCGGCTTGACGCCGACGCCGGAATCGAGCCGCACCTTCTTCTTGCCACCCTTCAGCATTTCGTCGTTGACGAAGGCGATGAACTTCTTCGCCTCAGGCGTTCCCTCGCGGAACTCAATGCCGGCATAGATGTCCTCAGTGTTCTCGCGGAAGATCACCACGTCCAGCTTCTCCGGCTGCTTCACTGGGCTGGGCACGCCCGCGTAGTACTTCACCGGCCGGATGCATTGATAGAGGTCCATCAACTGGCGCAGCGCCACGTTCAGGCTGCGGATGCCGCCGCCTACTGGCGTGGTCAGTGGTCCTTTGATGGAGACGCGGAAGTCGACGGTCGCCTTCACGGTGTCTTCGGGCAGCCAGTCCTGCGTCTTGCGATAGCTCTTCTCGCCGGCCAGCACCTCATACCACTCCACCTTGCGCTTGCCGCCGTAGGCCTTCTCCACCGCGGCGTCAAAGACGCGCTGCGACGCCTTCCAGATGTCGCGGCCAGTGCCGTCGCCTTCGATGAAGGGGATGATGGGGTGGTCGGGGACGGTGTACTTCCCGTTGGCGTACTCAATCGGCCTGCCGTTTGCGGGGACAGGGATGCCGTTATAACTGGTCTGCATGTGGGGGAGACTCCAGAGAAAACTCAAAATAGATCAACCCTTGCAGGCTACCATCCGCGAGAAAGCCGTTGCAACGCAGCACGGCATCAAATCACTGTTATCGTCCCGAGTTGCGCGTTTATCGGATCAGGGAGTAGTCGATGGTCGCTACCACGCGGACCTTCTTCATCAGGCTCGCGTCGGCGTTCTGGTCGGCAGCGCCCGGTCCATTTTCGTCCGCCGTGCTTTGGCTTCCTGCATTCTCGCCGGTAATCGTGAATACGCCCTGATTCGCATCGCGGATCGGGCCTACTTTGCTGCCTGAATCTGCCGCAAACCGGTCTGCGGAGGCACGCGCATTCCGCGTGGCCTCGGTGATCATGTCCGGCTTCAGCGCATTGAGTCCTGTAAACAGGTAGCGAATTCCTCCCTGCCCGAAGTCCGGACCGCCTACTGCAATCCCAGCGTGCACCAGGTCCGCGGTTTTCTCCCCCGCGCGCTCTACCTTGTCGACGTCGGAAGACTGTACGGTTACCGTCTGCTGCACAATATAGCGTGGCCCAGAAGCGTCGCCGCCATACTCGTTCGCCTGCTTATCGGTTACCTGGATCTGGCCGATCGTAATCTCCTGCGGCGAGATTCCCTGCGCGGCAAAAAACTTCAGTAGCGTCGCTTTATCCGCTTCGCTTCTGGAAAACGCCGCGGGCAGATCGTCCCCAGCTTCCTTGAATGTCACAGGCCAGATTGCGAGGTCAGACTTCACCTCCCGTTCGACAAGCCCCTTCACGGTCACGTAACGGTCGCCCAGCTTGATCGCCTTGATCTGCGCTCCCTGCACCCATCCACCCAGCACCAGCCCAAGTAGAATGCAGCCTCCTAGAATTGCCATAGAAGCGAGAATCGGCGAACGGTTTTCCGCGGTCAAAGAATCCTCCAGGTGGAGGACTAAAGCATGAGACTAGCTGACGGGGTTGTCAAATTCACCCATTTCTTGCAAATGAATTGAACCATGCAAGAGCGTTCCTCACAGTGCGTTTGTGTTTGTAACCATCTGTCTGCACCATTGTGATAAGTTTGACAAGGCTTGCTGCTTCGCGTGTGCGTGAGACATCGCAGGCCACGACATCCCGCATTCTCCGGAGGGTCTCCCCATTGGGCAAGAATATGGTTCCCACGCGCCTTTTTTTCACCAAAGGTGTCGGCAAGCATAAAGAGCGTCTTACCTCGTTTGAGCTGGCACTCCGCGACGCAGGCATTGCAGCGCAGAACCTGGTGCGCGTCTCATCCATCTTTCCGCCGCACTGCAAGCTCATCCCGCGCAAAGAGGGCCTGAAGTATCTCAACCCCGGCGAGGTGGTCTTTGCGGTGGTCGCGGAGAACTCCACGCGCGAGCCGCATCGCCTGGTGGTCAGTTCCATCGGCGTCGCGATCCCTACCGACCGCAGCACCTACGGCTACCTCTCCGAACACCACAGCTTCGGGGAGACCGAGGACCAGGCCGGCGACTACGCTGAAGAGTTGGCGGCGGAGATGCTAGCCACCACGCTCGATGTCGACTTCGACCCCGATAAGAGCTGGGACGAGAAGAAGGAGATCTACCGCTTCTCCAACAAGATCGTCCGCACCGCGAACGTTACGCAATCCGCCGTGGGCCACAAGAACGGCCTGTGGACGACCACTATCGCCGCCGCCATCCTGCTCTTCGACGACAAGTAAGGCGAAGCTGTAAGAATAAGGGAGGCGCTGGCCAATCGCCGGCGCCTCTTCTGTTGGTACGGAGTCTCTACGATGACAGCATCGACAACCCGCGTCGCACTGATCCAGATGGCTTGTGCGCCTTCGACCGCGCAAAATCTGGATCACGCTGCCGATCTCGTTCGCGAAGCCGCACGCAACGGCGCAAGGATCGTCTGCCTGCCGGAACTCTTCCGCGCACAGTACTTCTGCCAGCGCGAGGACCACGCTCTGTTCGCGCTCGCCGAACCAATTCCAGGCCCCAGCACGGAGCGCCTCGCCGCAATTGTGCGCGAAGAGAAGATCACGCTGATTGCGTCTTTATTCGAGCGCCGCGCGCCCGGCATCTACCACAACACTGCAGCCGTGCTTGATCCCGCGAGCGAAGCGCCGGACAACATCGCCGGCATCTACCGCAAGATGCACATACCGGATGACCCGCTCTACTACGAGAAGTTCTACTTCACGCCGGGCGACCTCGGCTTTAGTGCGTTTGCGACGAGCCACGGAGATATTGGCACGCTGGTCTGCTGGGACCAGTGGTATCCCGAGGCTGCGCGCCTTACCGCGCTGCATGGAGCGCAGACGATCTTCTATCCCACGGCGATCGGCTGGCATCCCAGCGAGAAGGCGGAGTTCGGCGAGGCACAGCACTCCGCCTGGCAAACCATGCAGCGGGCGCATGCCATCGCCAATGGCGTCTTTGTCTGCGCGGTGAACCGCGTGGGCCACGAGCATGGCGACGTTGTGCATGACGGCGTTTCGATCCCCGGCCTCGGCGACCATACGCCTGCATCGGGCCTCGAGTTCTGGGGTGGCAGTTTTATAGCCGACCCCTTCGGCCGCGTGCTTGCACAGGCCTCGCACGAGAAGGAAGAGATACTTATCGCCGATCTGGATTCCGCTCTGGTCGAGACTACGCGCCAGCACTGGCCGTTCCTGCGCGACCGGCGCATAGACGCCTACGGCGAAATCACCCGACGTCTCGTGGATTCCTCGTCGCGCTAAGAGACTCTTGCGCGTTTCAACTTCCACTCCAGCTTTATTGACCGACTGCTGCCATACCGTGAATGATACCCAGAATCGCCGGTGCCAGTAGCACGATAAAGATGCTGGGAAAGATAAAGAAAACCAGCGGGAAGACGATTTTGACGGTTGTCTTCGCGGCCATCTCTTCAGCGCGTTGACGGCGTTTGAGGCGGATGGTGTCGGAGAAGATGCTAAGCGCACGCGCGATGGGAGTGCCGAAGCGTTCGGTCTGCAGCAGCATATTGGCGAAAGCGTCAATGTCCTTCAATCGGCTGCGCGTCGCCATGTCGGTCCACGCCTGGACGCGGGGCTTGCCGGCGCGCTGTTCGCGGTTGATCTGCAGCAGCTCTTCGGTGATCTGAGGATGACTGATGCCAAGTTCCTGCCCGACACGCAGCAGGGCCTGGTCGATGCCGAGGCCGGCGTCGACGCAGATGACCAGCAGGTCGATGGCGTCGGGAATGCTTTTGCGGATGCTCTCGCGGCGGCGGCGGATGAGCCGGCTAAGAACGATGCTGGGCGCGATGAAGGCCACAGCCGGAAGAGCGATCATCCAGAATATGCGGCTTAACGGGATGAATGAGCCGATGGCTAAGGCGATCGCCGGGCCGAGAATTCGCGCGGTGTTGTAGACCTCCGCTGGGAACGTGCCTCTGTAACCCGCGTCGGCAAGGCGCTGGGCAAGGTCTTCCTCGTCAGCCATGCCAAGCCGCGAACGCAGCCATTGCACCGCGGCAAAGAACCGGCGGCCAAGATTCTCTGAAATCCCAGTATCGAGCTGTCCTCTTCTGCCGCGATGAGCGACGGCCCGAATTCGCCGCATGGTCGCGCGCGAGCGGCGGGTAAGCAGATACGCCATAAGGATGCCCAGGGCGCAGAAGACGGTTGCGGCGAAACAGAAGTTGAAGAGAGGAGTCATAGTGGATGGTCAGACTTGGACGTCTACGATCTTGCTAATGATGAAGGAGCCGAGGGCGATGCTGCAGCCTCCGGCATAGAGGAGCTTGCGCCCGAAAGGATCGTGAAAAAGGACGTCGGAGTAGCCGGGGTTGAGCAGATTAATCAGGACCAGCATGATGACGGGAAGCAAAGCGAGAATCCAGCCGGTGAGCCGGCCCTGCGCCGTGCGTGTGCGCACCTCGCCCTCGATGCGGACACGCTCGCGAATGACATGCGCCGTGCGGTCGAGGATGTCCGTCAGGTCGCCCCCCGTCTCCTTCTGGATGAGGATTGCGGTGATGAGAAATTGCAAATCGCGGGACGGCATTCGCTCGCCCATCTGCAGTAGGGCGTCGCGGAAGGGCAGGCCCAGGCGCTGCTGCTGGAAGACCTGGACGAATTCGGATCCCAACGGCTCGGGCGCCTGCTCTCCGACCATCTCGATCCCGGAACCGACGGAGTGGCCGGCACGGAGGGAGCGCGCCAGAAGGTCGATCGAATCGGGCAGTGCGATATTAAATGCTTTGACCCTCCGGCTGCGCAGGATGCGAAGCACAACATACGGGGCCGCGAACCCTGCTGCACCGGCGATGACAGCAGGCAGAATGAATCCAGTAAGCAGGAAACACAGTACGCCGGGAACGGCCCCGCTACCGGCGCTCGCGAATGCAACTGCCCCGACGCTTCTGCTGCTGCCGGCATGGACCAGAAGCACTTTGAACTTTTCCGTCCAGCTGAAACGATCGAGCAACACGCCAAGCCGAGCTGCGTAGTTCCGCGTCTCAACGACCTTCAGCTCCGATCCGTCATCGTCGCCAATCTGCGTACGAAACGAGTCCTGGATCGCGAAAAGCCGCTCGCGGGTCGACTTGCTTGCGGCGGCCGGACGCAACACGAGCAGAAGCACCGCGAAGCTAAGTACCAGCGCGAGAAGAAATGTGATTGCCAGCGGATTCATCTGGACATGCTCCTTTACACTTCGGCCGAATGTTCGAGGAGGTTGAGACCAAGCGGAATTCCCGCGGCCTTCATACGCTCACTGAACTTTGGCACGACCCCGGTGGCATAGAAGCGGCCTTTGACGTTTCCGCTCGGGCCGAGGCCAAGCCTCTCAAAGAGGAAGATGTCTTGCAGGCTAATGATGTCTCCGCTGGTTCCGGTGATCTCGCTGATGTGTGTAATGCGTCGCGTGCCGTCGCTCATGCGCGCGACCTGCACGATGAGGTCGATAGCGGAGGCGATCTGGGCGTTGATGGCCTTCTCGGGGAGCGCGATGGAGCCCATCAGTGCCATTGTCCCAATACGGGCAATCGCGTCACGCGGATTGTTAGCGTGGACGGTCGTGATCGAGCCGTCGTGGCCCGTGTTCATCGCCTGCAGCATGTCCAGCGCCTCTGCGCCGCGCACCTCGCCGAGAATGATGCGGTCGGGACGCATACGGAGAGCGTTGATGACCAGCTCACGCTGCGCTACGGCTCCTTTGCCTTCCAGATTGGGCGGACGACACTCCAGGCGAGCGACGTGCTCCTGCTTGATCTGCAGTTCGGCGGAGTCTTCGATGGTGACAATGCGCTCCGCGCCGGAGATGAATTCCGAGAGCACGTTGAGCAATGTCGTTTTGCCCGATCCGGTGCCGCCTGAGACGACGATGTTGAGGCGCGCACGTACGGCGCCGCGCAGCACTTCGAGCATCTGCGGCGTCAGCGCTCGGTTGCGCAGCAGATCGTCGGCCCCCAGTGGGGTCGAGCCGAACCGGCGGATCGAGACCAGCGGTCCGTCCACGGCGAGCGGCGGAATGACGATGTTGACGCGCGAGCCGTCCAGCAGCCGCGCATCCACCATGGGGGAGGACTCGTCGATGCGCCGGCCCACTGCTGAGACAATCTTGTCGATGATGTGCATCAGGTGGGCCTCATCCTGAAAGACGATATTGGTCTTTTCGATGATGCCGCGCCGCTCGACATAGACGGTCTTGTAGGTGTTTACCAGAATGTCGTTCACCGTGGGATCGTGCAGCAAGGGTTCCAGCGGGCCGAGACCAAAGACCTCATCCACGATGTCGTTCGCGAGGCGATCGCGGTCTGGAGCGCTGAGTGGCGCGCCCTGCTCCGCGACGAGTTGGAGGATGATGGCAAGCAGGCGCTGCCGTCCACCCAGTTCATCCGCCTGGATTTCGGCCAGCTTCTCAAGGTCCATGCGCCGGATGAGTTCGCGGTGGACCGAAGTCTTCAGTGCATTGCGCGCCGCATCGCCCAGCGTGACGCGCGCATCCGCAAATACTGCTGCTGCGGGAGGCGGCACGGGAGCAACATACATCGATACTTCGGACATCTTCTAAACCTCAGTTACTGCTGCAAAGCGGCGCGCGCGTGTTATCGCAGGAAGGAGAACAATCTTTTCTTCTGCGCCGCGGGCTCCGGTTCGCCGGCGCCGCGGACAATAAGGTCTGCCCAGTGTGTGAGCGCCTGGTTGAAGCTGGAGCGACGCTGCAGCGGGATCGGCTCTCCGTCATTGATCGCGCGCAGCAGTTCCAAGTAGTTGTTGGGAACAGAGACGGCGATGGGAAACCGCACAGCTTTCTCGATCTGCTCGGAACTTACGGCGTCGGTCGAGGTTGAGCGGTTGACCACGATGTGCAGTTTGCCAATGGAGGGCTCGCTGAGGGACAGTCTCTCCACCATCCGGGCGAGATCGCGCAGCGCGGCGATATCCGGCGTAGAGACGATATATATCTCGTCGGATTGGTCGACGATGGGCGATTTCGAACCGTGCAGCGCTATCGCGGAGTCGAGGAGGATGTAGTCGTACTCCCTGCGCAGAAAGTCCATGACCGGGCCGAACTGCTCTGGTCTGAACTCCTCGGGGCCGCTCGAAACCTCGGGAGAGGCGATGATATCCAGGCCGTCACCATGGTGTATCACGAGACCGTAGAGCAGCTCGGAATCAAGCCGGTTTGCGTTACGAAGTAACTCATCGAAGTGATATTGCGTTTCTTGGAGGCCGAGATACAGCGCCACGTGTCCAAGCTGCTGTTTGAGATCGATCAGCAGCGTCTTCTTGCCGTGCTGCCCTGCCAGGTGCGTGGCAAGATGGACGGCGAGCGTTGTGGTCCCGACGCCGCCTTTGGCCCCAGAGAACGCAATGACGCGCCCGACGCTTCCCTGAGCGCGATGATCGACCGTCACGCCGGAGGCGAAGCGGCGCAGGGCGGCGGCGAGCTCCTCCGGATCGACGGGCTTGGTCAGGAACTCGGAGCAGCCGTTGCGGACCGCGCGCAACAGAATACCCGCGTCGATCCTGGAGCCGATGGCGACGATATTGATCTTCTTGAGGAATATCTGGCGCAGACGCTCGGCCGTCTCCAGCGCCATCTCGGGATCGCGATCGAAGTCGATGAGAGCGACGCACGATGCCGCGTTTTTGAGCGCCGCGGAAAAGTGGGGTCGTTTGTCCGCAGTGATATAGTCGCGGAACTCTCCGGCAAATTGGGCGCCGGGAACATTGAGCGAGGCAGCGGTCGCGGAGTGGACCACAGCCTCGTCCACACAGACGCTGAAGATGGCCTGGGTCAGCCGCTCCAGCGACTTCGTCTCGTCGCTCATTTTGCCTCCGGCAGCGGCGTGGACGCGGAGGGCGCCGGCGTGGTGGAAGGCGCGGCCGCCTGCGACTTCTTCCGGACCGACTCATCGAAGGCATCTGCATCGAGATTGGGAACGGTGAACATTGGCTCCTGGTCCGCCTGGGGAGCGCTGGTCAGCGGATCGACGACGGTGGCCGTGACCACGATGACGAGCTCCACAACGGAATGGCTGAGGTTCTTCGACCGGAAGAGCTGGCCGAGGATGGGAACATCGCCGATGCCGGGGACTTTGCTCAGCGACTCTGTGGTGCGATGGTCGAGCAGGCCGGAGACCACGAAGCTTTGGCCGTCCTGGATCTCGACTTCGGTGTCGGCGCGCCGTGTGGAGATGGCCGGAATGGTGAAGCCGGAGATGCTGATGGCGTTGGTGTAGTCCAGCGTGCTGACCTCGGGCGAGAGCTTGATGTGGATGGAGCCATCCGGATTGACCGTCGGCGTGAACTCGACCTTGACACCGTAAGGCCGGAACTGGATGGTGATCGCGGGAGTGGGGCCGGAGCCGGCCTGCGCGACCGGGAATGGAAACTCGCCGCCGGAGAGGAAGCGCGCAGTTAGGCCGCTGAGCGTGGTAAGGGTGGGTTCGGCGAGTACCTGTAGGATCTGTTTCTGCTCGAGGTCCTGAATGGTGAGGCCCACATTGAGCTTTGCGTTATAGAGAAAGATACTGAGCGGGTTGCTGACTGTGACCGACGAGCCGCTGCCGGTGGCTGCACTGGGGAACTGCCCGGTTGTGGTCGCGAAGGGCGTGCGCCCGCCCGCGAAGAGGTTGATGCCTAGTTGCTGTGCACGCGTGCGGTCGACCTCCACAATGCGGAGCTTAAGCTGCACCTGCTTGCCATGCACGGGAATGACGCGGAGCGAGTTGACGACCTCCCTGGCATAGATGGAGGCCATCTTCAGCGCCGCGTCGGATGCCTCCTCCGTAGCCACCGATCCGGTAAGAAAGACCTTGTCCTCGCTGGTTCCGACGTGGATGAAGGAGTCCGGAAAGGCGCTGTCCATCGAGGCCCGCAGCGCATCGGGATCGAGGTCCGCGAAGACGGTATAGAGACGATGGCCGCCCTCTTGGTCCCATAGCACCATGCTGCTGACCCCGGCCGACTTCGCGGTGAGGACTATCTCTGTAGAACCGGAGGTGAAGGTCTGAAGCACGGTTGGGTTGCCCACATAGATGCGGCGCAGCGCCACGGCCGAGGTGAGGACAACGGAGCGGCCCACTGTGATGTGGAGTGGATCTCCTGTTGCCACGGCGTGGATTGCGGGCGGCGCCGATGATGTGGCCTGCTCCGGCGGTGCGACTGCCGAGTTCTGAGTTGCGGGAATGGTCTGCGCAGACGTAGCAAGAGATACGAGCAGAAGAGAGGCGAGCGCGGCGCCATGAATAAGGCGCACGACGATTGAAGGGCCGTGTGTGCAGTCAATCGATTTTGTGACTTGATAGCTCATTGCGCTTTGCCTCCGGTCTGCGGCCCATCACTCGATCCGCCGCCCAGTACGGTTTCAATCTCAGGCTCGCGCCGCTTGGGTGCCGGCGTAGGAGCAGAAGCGACGGGATGGGGGACCACACGCGGCGTAGGAGTCGGATCAGCGGCGAGCTGCGAGAGCAGAATTGGAGGGTTCGCTGTCCGGCCGGCATCGCCACCGTTGCGCAGGATGAAGTGGACGATGCCTTGCGAGTTCGCGAGTACGGCGCGCTGCGACTCCTCTGGGGTAAGCAGCAACGTGACGATGGTGACGTCGGAAGGCTTGCCCTGCGGGTCGGGCTCAATCTGATGGCCAACTGCGATGACGACTGCATTCTGCAGGACTGTCGCGGTGAGAGGTTGGACAGGGCTGCTGGAGTTGTAGGTAACCAGCACATCGAGGTGCGAGCCGGGGACGAGAAATCCTGCGACGCCGACTACTTCGTTCGAGCGCAGCGCGACAGCCCGCATGCCGTCGGGAATCTTGCTGGCGAGGCCGGTGCCCGAGCCGGGTGCAGAGAGATCGCGATCCAGAACCGGCTGCCCCTTGGCGAGCGGAAAAAGCGCCTCGCGGCCGAGAACATCGGCGATATGCGTGTAGGCGCCACTGATCGGAACGCCGCTCGGCCATGCGATCAGCTCAACGTCTTCCAGCTTGAGCACCTCTCCGGCCTGGAGTTCGCGCGAGGGAGCCGCGTATCTCGTCTCCGGCTGCTTCTGCGAGGCTGCTGCGGCCATTCTTCGTGAGACAAGCCACGTGCACATGCCGGATACAAAGAGTGCGAGAGTAAGAGCGGTGAGAATGCGCTTCGCGTTCATCCGTGCAGCCCCCGAATGAGCATGAAGATCGAGAAGAGGCATCCGGCTGCGGCGGGCAGTGCAAACGGCAGACGAAAGGTCTGCGAGTTCTTGAGGTTCAGCTCCGGGTGCGGCGTGAGGCCCGCACGGCGATGGTGAGCGATCAGTTCGACGACGTTGCGCAGGGTCTGGAGCAGGCGGCCGTGGGCCACGCTCACCGCAATTGCAAACACTCCGCCTGCAACTAGGGTTGAGATGAGGACGAGCGGAAGCTGTGAGAGCCCAGCGAAGCAGCCCACCGCGGTCATCAACTTCACATCGCCAGCCCCGAGACCGCCAACTAGCCAGAAGACCAGAAAGATGCATCCCGCGATGAGACCGGCAAGCGCAGAGTTACCCAATCCGCTCCAGCCTCCTGTGACGGCATGCAGTGCGAGGCCGGCGAGGACCGCAGGGCCGGTGATGACGTTCGGGATTCTGCGCCTGAAGACGTCTGGGATCGCGCTGATGATCGCGCACAGAAGAGCGCCCGCGACAAAGATCGTTTGCTGCTCAGGAATGTCCATGGAGTGCACCGGTGGATCGATTTCATTTGCCGACGCAAATACAGCATGCTCACCACCGCAGGGCAAGCATCGAGCCAATGGCGGATAGCGATGCGGCACTTTGTCCAGTGCCGCATCACCGCCCGCAGGCTCTCTCAGGTCATCTCTCCCAAGTGAGAGAGATGGCAAGAGTTTCCGTTACGCGACTGCGTTGGTGAGAGTGTTGCCGACGCTGTTGAACGAATTGCCGATGGAATTCGAGAGACCTTTCATCGCGGCCACTGCACCGAGACCGACCAGAGCAGCAACCAGCGCGTATTCGATCAGGTCCTGACCTGACTCATCCTGCAAGAAGGCTGCAAGCATATGCTTCATGTTCTTCATTGTTTTCTCCTATTTGCTTCGTTTTGGGCTCACAGTCCGGGAGGGCCTTGCAGCCGCAATCGAGCCTTGATTGATCTATCGGTAACAGGGGAAAGAACATGAGCGCCCGCGCCGCGGAGGACGCCGGCAACAGGGAGATGTGTCTTATTTAGCTCTGCTCGCTACCGGCCGGATGGCCACCCGAGCAGCGCAGCACGGCATAAGTGGCCTGGTTCTATCGCGCGGGGTGTGTGAGTCCCATAATGAGATCCTGGAACTTCGGCCAGCGGGAGCAGAGCTCTTCTCGCTCGCCTGCTTTGTAGTCCGCGAAGTCAAAGCCAGGACTGACGGTGCAGCCGAGCAGAGCCGAACGGCCGCCGGGCGCGAGCCGCGAGCCCTGCCAGACGCCGCGCGGCACGACGATCTGTGGCCGTTCGCCCCGATCGAGACGATTGCCGATGCGAAGGACCGAGCCGGTTCCGTCCGGATGCAGCTGCAGCATCTCCACCGCATCTCCGGCGTAGAAGTGGAAGATCTCGTCCGAAGCGAGGCGGTGCATCTCGCTGAAGGTTGCGGGCTCAAGCAGATAGTAGATGGCGGTGCCGGTGTGGCGCGGAGCGGAGTAGCGCGCATCGGAGAAGACGCTTGGGGGCAGCATCTCGCCCGACTCATACGTGCGGATGTAGAAGCCGCCCTCGCGCGGATGCGGAGTGAGGCCCAGGATTTTCTTTACGTCGTCGGCGGTCATCGGCGTCCTCTCGCGCTATGCTGGAGTTACTCCGTCCACATTAATCCATTCCAACGACTGCGAGTCTGCACAAATCTATGCTCACCCGCCTTGAAGGATCTTTGGCCCGATACTTTGGCTTCGCCGAACATAAGACGACGTGGCGGACTGAGGTGCTCGCGGGCCTGACGACGTTCGTCACCATGGCGTACATCATCTTCGTCAACCCGGCGATCCTGTCCGAGACGGGGATGCCGCTGGCCGCTGTGACCACTTCGACTTGTCTGTGCGCGGGCATTGGCTCGATCCTGATGGGCGCACTGGCCAACTATCCGCTGGCGCTGGCGCCCGGCATGGGGCTAAATGCGTACTTCACTTACACGGTTGTCAAAGGCATGGGCGTGCCATGGCAGACGGCGCTGGGCGCGGTCTTCCTCTCCGGCGTCATCTTCCTGCTGCTGACCTTCGGGGGCATCCGGCAGAAGCTACTGGGCGCGATTCCCCACCAACTTCACGCGGCGGTTGCGGGCGGCATTGGACTGTTCATCGCGTTCATAGGACTGCGCAACGCGGGCATCATCGTACCCAGTGCGGCGACCACGGTGACTCTGGGCAACCTGCATGACCACGCCACGCAGCTCGCCCTCTTCGGCATCGTGCTGATCGCGGTGCTGCAGGCGTACCGCGTGCGGGCGGCGATGCTGATCGGCGTGCTGGCGACGCTGGCGGCGGGGATTGCATTCCACCAGGTGAAGTATGCGCCGTCGAGCTTCAACCCGATGGCGATCCGCGCGACGGCGTTCCATCTCGACATTCGCGGCGCGCTGAAGATGAACGCGCTGGAGATTATCTTCGTGTTCCTGTTCGTCGACCTGTTCGACAACATCGGCACACTGGTGGCGGTGACGGAGCGCGCCGGATTGATTGCTGAAGACCATACCATCCCGCGGCTGGACAAGATCTTCTTCGCCGATGCGACGTCGACGGTGGTGGGCTCGCTGGCCGGGACCTCGACGGTGACCAGCTACATCGAGTCGGCGGCGGGCGTCTCCGCGGGCGGTCGGACGGGCGTGACGGCGATCGTGACCGGGCTGCTGTTCTTCGCGGCGATCTTCGTGGCGCCGGCGGTGGGCGCGATCCCTGACTTTGCCACGGCGCCGGCGCTGATCCTGGTGGGCGCGTTAATGCTGGCCGGGGCGGCGCGGATCGACTGGCACGAGCCGCGGGTAGCGATTCCGGGATTTCTGACGCTGGTGACGATCCCGCTGACGTACTCGATTGCGACGGGGCTGTCGTTCGGGCTGATCAGCTACGCGGTGCTGGAGCTGGCGACCGGGCGCGGGCGGCGGCAGCACTGGATGCTGTACCTGCTGGCGGTGCTATTCCTGCTACGGTTCATGTATATCAAGGGGACCTGACCCCCTCCCCCCTAGTGTCTAAGATGTATATTTGTCAATGGGTTGCGGAAAATTGGCTATATCCTCTTGATTCTAAGTGGCTTAGGGGTCAAGTGTATGATTCTAAAGACAACCCATGTCCATTGGCCCCCATCACTAAATTCGTAACCCATACTTCTATTATATGAGTTTGGGCAGGGTAACTATGCCAAGTCTATCTCTCTATGGGTGAGAGAGATAGGTGGTTTTTAGGCTTGACAGGATTGGGCGGTTCTCCGACGGCTTCGAATAAAATCCCTTGACCCTCTGGATGCGATATGTATAGTGTGTCGATAGACTAGAACACTTCGTATTGATCTTTCGACTGAATCCATCCTCGGGCATTCCCCTTTACCTCCAGCTTATGGAGCAGGTGAAGCACGCGGTCGAAACAGGAGCCCTCCGTGAAGGCGATCAGCTTCCGACGATCCGCAAGCTGGCCGAGGACCTGGTGATGAACCCCAACACAGTGGTCCGCGCCTACCGGGAGTTGGAGCATGAAGGAGTCCTCGAATTGAAGCACGGCTCCGGGGCGTATATCCGCGAGTCGGCGGCAGGACGCGCTCCCCTGATCCACAAGGCGCAAGCCGTGGTGCAGTCGACCGTCGAACGGCTGCTATCGCTAGGGCTAACGGAAAACGAACTTCGCCGGGCGTTTGAGAACGAGCTAGCCCAGACCCGCTCGCAGAGTCGATTGGAAGGAACAGCAGGACGAAAACCATGACAGATCCCATCATCGAAACCAGCCAACTCTATAAGTCCTTCAAAGGCAAGCAAGCCCTGTGCGGCCTGGATCTGCGCGTCCCCGCTGGAAGCATCTTTGGCTTCCTGGGCCGCAACGGCGCCGGCAAGACCACCACCATCAAGACGCTGATGGGACTGCTCCGCTCCGACAGCGGCACTGCCGAAGTCTTTGGCATTCCTATCGCCGACGCCGACCGCGCCATCTCGATCCGCCGCCGTATCGGCTTCGTTACCGAGGACAAGGAGCTCTACCCCTACATGACAGTGGAGCAGATCATTGCCTTCACCCGTCCCTTCTTCCCCAAATGGCAGCGCGACCTCGAACGCCGCTACCTCGAAATGTTCGAGCTGCCGCCCAAGCAGAAAATCCCTTCACTCTCCAAGGGCATGCGCTCCAAGCTGATGCTTCTGCTCGCCATCTGCCGCGGAGCGGACCTGCTGATCCTCGACGAACCTACCGACGGCCTCGATCCCGCCGCCATCGAAGACGTCCTGCGCGAGCTGGTTGCCATCGCCGCCTCGTCGGAGATCACCATGTTCTTCTCCTCGCACCAGCTCGGCGAGGTCGATCGCATTGCCGACCACATCGGCATCATCGACCACGGCAAAATGATTGTCTCCGGCTCGCTGGACGACCTGAAGGCCAACCACCAGCGCCTGCAAATCGTCCTCGCCGATTCAGCGCAGCTCCCAGCACGCTGGCCCGACGGCGTGGAGTCGGTGCGCCAGGAAGGCCGCGTCGTGTCCCTGCTCGCCAGCCGCAACCTCGACGCCATTGCCGCCGCGGCACACTCTATCCCCGGCGCTACCGTCGAGTGCTTTCCGGTGACGCTCAAAGAAATCTTCCTCGAACACGTAAGAAATTAAGGAGCAACGGACATGCTTTGGTACAAAGGATGGCTCGAAACCCGCTTCCGCCTGCTGCTTAGCTTCGGCGCCGTCGCCTGCTTCCTGATTACCCTGCACTCGCTTACCCACGGCGCCGCGAAACTCCCGGTCGCCGCGTTGAATGCCATTACCGGAGTGCCGAAGATTTCCGTGATCTGGATATGCGGCATGCTGGCCGGAGCCGGCATCACCACCCAACCCGCAATCCAGGCGAGCAAAGGTCTCCACGGCTCCACGCTGTTCACTCTTTCCCTGCCGGTGAGCCGCCTCCGTCTGCTCGCCATCCGCGCCAGCATCGGATGGCTGGAAAGTGCCGCGACCATATCAATGTTTTGCTATGGAATCTGGCTGCTGATTCCGGGGGCCAGGGCCGCGGTAACCGGGGTGCAGATGATCGAATTTGCGGGAACCCTCATTGCGTCGGCAACCTTACTCTATTTCGTGTCGGTGCTCCTGGCCACGTTTCTCGACGATCAATGGCGTGTCTGGGGCACCATGCTTGTCCCCCTGGTGTTTTGGCAGCTCACCAGTCACATCACGCTTCCCGCCTTCGCCGACATCCTTCGCGCCATAGGAAACGGCTCGCCCCTCATCACCCACACCATGCCGTGGCCTACCGTTGCCTTCTCACTCACCGTTGCCGTCATCTTCTTCCTCGCCGCCTTGAAGGTAGTACAAACCCGGGAATACTAACGAGCTGTCTCCACGAGTCCGCCAGCAAGTGCGATCGGGTTCGGGATTGTCACTGCCGGCCGTGTTCGACCATGACGGCTGAAGCTTCTTCCCTGAGTGAAGGAATGAGCCATCGGAAGAGCAGTGTCGCCGCAAACGCACCGGCAAGCTGGGCCGCGACGAACCCGGCAACGTCTGCGGGCCTGATCCCTGCAAAGGTGTTGCTCGCGGACCGGGCGAGAGTGACGGCGGGATTGGCGAAGGACGTGGACGCGGTGAACCAATAGGCCGCGGTAATGTACGCTCCTACGGCGAAGGGCACGGCGGAGGGCCTGTGCCTGACGCATCCCCAAATGACCGAGAGCAGCCCAAAAGTAGCGATGAACTCGCTGAAGAGTTGGGAGGGGCCAGAGCGAACATGAGTTGACGCGGAGAAGAGGGGAAGGCCGAACATGCGATGGGCGGCAGCGACCCCGGCAAATGCTCCAGCAATCTGTCCGGCGATATAGGCAGGTGTCTCTCGCCACGCAATACCACCCTGCCATGCGTCGGCAAGCGTCACCGCGGGATTCATGTGCGCGCCTGAGATGGGGCCGAAGGCGAGAATGAGGGCGACAAGGGCCGTGCCCGTGGCAATCGTATTCGCCAACAAAGCGAGAGCGACGTTGCCTGCTGCCAAACGATCTCCCATAATTCCAGACCCGACAATGGCGGCGAGCAGGAAGAGAGTACCGGCAAACTCCGCCACAACCCGGCGAGGAAGTGCGGCCCTCATTGCTTGCCTATGCTGTCGAGTTCCCGCTGCATGGCAAGGTTCTCAAGCGTTGTAAAGGGCAGCGCGAGGAAGAGGCCGATTCGGCGGTCAAGGATGGAGAATGTATCACGGAAGGCGCGGGCCATCTCTTCAGGCATACCGTGTACGGCTGCCGGATCGTGAACGCCCCAATGCGCAGTCATTGGGTGTCCGGGCCATATCGGGCAAACCTCATTCGCCGCGTTATCGCAGACCGTGAATATGAAGTGCATGGGCGGGGCGTCGGGCGTTGCAAATTCATCCCATGACTTGCTGCGCAATCCTTCTGTCGAGATGCCGGCAAGTTCCAATTGCTTCAGAGCTTCGGGCCGCACTTTGCCGGACGGATCACTGCCCGCACTGTAGGCGGTGAATCGACCCTTCGCCTTATGATTCAGGATCGCCTCTGCCATGATGGAACGGGCTGAGTTGCCGGTGCAGAGGAAGAGGACATTATAGGCAGGAGTTGTCATCATGCCCTCGCTTCCACGGTGTCACAGCATCCCTGTGTACAGCATGGGGCATTGGGCTTCGTTGCACGGATGAATGCGCTTAGGAACTTGCCTTCTACTTGCCCGGCGATCTCATCCACCGCGATACCGGCTTCAGAGAGAAACACGCGGGCGTCTTCGATGTCATAGGTGCGAGTTGGCTCAAGGTCTACGTCTACAAAACCAGCGGCAACCAGCTTCGCTCGATAGTCGGTTTCTTCCAGAGCACCTGCAATGCAGCCCACCCAAAGCAACATGCTCTGTCGGACTGAAGCCGGAACTTCGCCACGGGTTACAACGTCGGAGACGGCGAAGCGACCACCGGGCCGGAGCACACGGAAGGCTTCGCGTAGAACGCGGGACTTGTCGGCAGAGAGGTTGATGACGCAGTTGGAAATCACCACGTCCACAGAGTTGTCTGGCAGGGGGACATTCTCTATCTCGCCCTTCAGGAACTCTACATTGACGGCGCCCGCCTTCCGCTGGTTCTCACGTGCGAGAGCAAGCATGTCATCCGTCATGTCCAGTCCGTAGGCTCTGCCGGTCGGCCCTACGCGCTTGGCAGAGAGCAACACGTCGATACCGCCGCCAGAGCCAAGGTCTAACACGGTCTCCCCTTCCCTGAGTTCGATGAGAGCGGTAGGGTTGCCGCATCCAAGAGAGGCAAGGACGGCATTCTCAGGGAGTGAGCCGGTCTCGGAGGCGTTGTACAGATCCTTGGTGATTGGGTCGCAGCAACGCATCGCAGGATCGCAACACGCGGCAGATTGAGATTGGGTGACGCTCCGTGCGATAGAGCCGTACTTCTCACGAACGGCGGTCTGATTGTCCATCGGTCGGCGTCCTCACATGCGCCAATCCAAATGTATGACTTCCATACATATCTGTCAATGCGTATATTACTCCTATGAGACCGGTCGCGAAGCCGTTCGATATGGTGCAATTGTTCGCGGCGCTTGCCGACCCTACGCGCTTGCGACTGCTAAATCTCATGAACGGACGTGAGGTCTGCGTCTGCTACTTCGTGGAGATTCTGAAGCAGGGGCAGCCGAAGATTTCCCGGCATCTCGCCTACCTTCGCCGTGCGGGGATCGTAGAAGCGCGGCGCGACGGCAAGTGGATGCACTACCGAATTGAGCGACCGGCTGATGCGAGAGCGGCTTCCGTTCTCGACGCAGCGCTCAAGTCATTCGAGGCAGACCGGAGTATGCAAGCCGACCTCGCACGGTTGGGTCGAGCATGTTGCGCGCCGCAGAGGTTCGTGACGCTGCAAGGCGCGCCAGTGCCCACTGTCCGGAGCGCCTGAAAGGCCGGGATTGCCGAGATTTCAGTTATTGGCTGCGAACTGACCGACCATGCGGATTTATTTGGGGAGGTTTTCGAGCGTGGGCGGAGTCGGATGCGGGGCGAGGGTCTCGGCGGTTGCGCCCGAGTCGACGCCGTCGAGCGTGGCCTGGTACTGGATGAGGGTTTTGAGGGTGTCATAGGGGACGCCGGTGACGGGCAAGGGGCGGCCATTGACGAACAGGGTGGGGGTCTCGGTGACGTTGGCGGCCTCGGCGAGCTTGATCTCGGCGTTGACCTGAACGATGGTGGTGGGGTTGCCGGCGCAGTCGGCGATCTTGGCGGGGTCCAGGCCGGCGCGGGTTACAGCGGCCTTGAGCAGGGTGTCGTCGGTGGCGGGGGTGAGGCCGTCCTGGGTGTCGAAGACGGCGTCGGCGAACTGGAAGAAGGCATCGTTCGACTGCTCCTGCACGCAGACGCCGAAGGCGGCGGCCTTGAAGGCGGAGGGATGAATATCGATGAGCGGGAAGAGCTGAAAGACGATGTGCGCCTTGGGAAAGTCATGGGCGAGCTGATCCATGATGGGCTGGGCCTCCTTGCAGTGCGGGCATTGCAGGTCGGCGAACTCGACTAACTCGAAGTCCTTGGAGGGTGCGCCGCGGGAGGCGCCGTCGGCACGGGCGCGGAGGAGGTCGCGGGTGTCGGCGAAGGGAGCGGCGCCGAAGGAGACGACGCCGGAGCCCTCACCGATGGCGTGCTTGCCGTCGGGCGTGACGTAGAAGGTGGTGCCTTCGACCTTGGCGCCGGGCTGCTTGCTGGTGACGAAGACGACGATGCGGGAGACGCCGGGCGCGGCGGTGGGCTCAATGGCCATGACGCGATAGAGGCGGTTGGAGTCGTAGCCCCAGACGGTGTGAAGAAAGGAATTGACCGTGTCCAGCGTGGGCGAGCTTGCGGTGAAAAGCTTGGGATTGGCTGCGGGAAGTGGGTCGGCGGGAGCCGAGGGGGCGACGGGGACGAGGTTGCCGGACGGAACCGGGCCGCGAGCAGAGGGGTTCTGCGGCGCAGGTGCGGCGGGCATAGCCTGGCCGTAGGCGGCGGACGAGGCAAGTACGAGAGTGAGGGCGAGGGCTACGACGGAGAGGAGTGCGGGGCGGAGAGGCGAAGGGATGCTCTTCAATCTGGGTTCCTTGGGTGGGACGATTCGTCGTACAGGATATGCAAGTTCATTCTAGCGGGCGGGGATGCTGCACGCTAGAGTTCGACTTTGACGGCGATGGGAAAGCGGCGGCCGGTGCCGAAGGACTTCTGTGTGACCTTAAGGATCGGCGCGGCCTGCTGACGCTTGTATTCGGAGCGCTCGACGAGGGAGAGGACGCGGCGAATGAGGTCGAGGGTGATGGGCTGCGCTTCCCCGCCCTGCTGGGCTTCACTTATGTGCGACGCCGCTGCGCTTGCATGAGTGATCGAGGGCGATTTGGCCGCTTCTTTCGTCGTGACGGTGGGGGTTGCGACAGGGATGGCTGCTTCCCCACCCATGCGCGACGGCGCTGCGCTGGTCGCGTATGAATGGGGCACCCGAGCTTCCGCGGTGAGTTCGGCGAGGATCTGTTCGGCGGAGCGGTAGCGCTCGACGTAGGCCTCCAGAATTGGGTCGAGGAGGTCGTAGGGCGGAAGCGAGTCGGTGTCGCGCTGGTTGGGGCGCAGCTCGGCGGAGGGCGGCTTGGCGATGGTGGAGTGAGGGATGATCTCGCGGTCGCGGTTGGCGAAGTGGGCGAGGGCGTAGACGCGGGTCTTGAAGACGTCGCCGATGACGGCGAGCGCGCCGACCATGTCGCCGTAGAGGGTGCAGTAGCCGGTAGACATCTCGGATTTATTGCCGGTGGTGAGGACGAGCGAGCCGAACTTGTTGGAGAGGGCCATGAGCAGCGCGCCGCGGATGCGCGACTGGAGATTTTCTTCCGCGAGACCGAAGGGCGTGCCGGCGAAGAGCGGTGCGAGGGCGGCCTGGTAACGGGTGAAGATGTCGTGGATGGCGACGATCTCCAAGCGGATGGAGAGATTTTGGGCGAGGGCGCGGGCGTCGTCGATGGAGCCGGTGGAGGAAAACTCGCTGGGCATGCCGATGCCGAGGACGTTTTCCGCGCCGAGCGCGTCGACGGCGATGGCGGCGACGAGCGCGGAGTCAATGCCGCCGGAGAGCGCGACCAGAGCGCGAGAGAAGCCGCACTTGCGCACATAGTCGCGCGTGCCAAGTACGAGGGCGGAGTAGACGGCCTCGACATCGAGGGCGGGATCGTAAGGGGTGGGAGTCTGGATGGGCGAGACGTCGGTCACTGGAGTTGATTCCCCACCCACGCGCGTATTCGCTTCGCGATCGGCACGTGAATGGGGCACCCGCGAGTTGTATGAAGAACGGATGTGCGTGGAGTCGGCGGCAGCTAGGTCGAAGAGAATGAGGTCTTCGGCGAAGGAGGCGGCCTGGGCGAGGACCTCACCGGTGGGCGAGAGGACGAAGGACGAGCCGTCGAAGACGAGCGAGTCGTTGCCTCCGACCTGGTTGACCATGACAACGAAGGCGGAGTGGCGGCGGGCGATGGCGGCGAGCATGTCGCGGCGAAGGGCGCGCTTGCCTGCCCAGAAGGGCGACGCGGAGATGTTGAGGATGAGACGGGGATGGACGGCGACGGGATCAGGGAGGGTGGCCCACTGGCGCATCAGCTCGTCGACCGGGTCGACAGAATAGAGGCGGCGCGGCCAAAAACCTTTGTCGTTCCAGGCATCCTCGCAGATGGTGATGGCGAGCGGGCAGCCGTCGCAGAGGGTGAGGGTCTGATGAGCGGCGGGCTCGAAGTATCGCTGCTCGTCGAAAACGTCGTAGAAAGGCAGCAGCATTTTTTGCTGAGTGAAGGCGATGCGTCCACCAGAGAGCAGTGCGGCGACGTTGCGCGCGTGCTTGCCGATCGCGGACTGGCCCGCGGATATGGGGAGGGCTGCGCCCACGAGGATGGACGGGCCGTCGGCGGTTGAGAGGGCGAGGTCTTCGAGGGTCTGCTGCGAGCGGGCGAGGAAGGAGGATTTTTCGAGGAGGTCGGCGGGAGGGTAGCCGCAGACGGCGAGCTCCGGGAATATGACGAGATCGGCAGGCTGGCGCCCGGACGCGGTGCGCGCGGTGAAGTCGCGGATGAGGCGCGCGTTGCCGGCGAAGTCTCCGACGGTGGGATTGATCTGGGCAAGGGCGATTCTCATGCAGTTGGCGGTGCGCAGTGATCCAATCTCAGTTTACGCGGGCGGGACAGCCTGAAAAAATGATCCAGGCGGATTCTGTCGATATGTCCTGTCGATACAACCTTAATTTGGGGTGGGAGTTTCGTCGATGTGGTCGATGACCAGCACGGGCACGGGCGCCCTGACCTTTACCAATTTCAGGCCGAGTTCTTTCCTGAGCGCCTCAGCGTATGACACGGCCCCGTTCGGATCCGATGTCGACGGCACCGACGATGCGGACGGTGAACCGTTTGCAGCGGCAGGAGGCGGACCGTTTCCCGGCATATTGGCCATCGCGCTGTAGCTCAGGGTCCAGTTGTAACGGCCCTTCAGCCCAGTCTTGTCCCGAACCGGCGCACCTGTATTCCGTATTTGTTCAGCCAGGTGCTCCATTGTCCCATTCGTGCAGTAGAGGAGCTGGTCCAACGCGGGGTTCTTGATGCGCGGATCAACGGCGCCCGGTGCCGGCGCCGCGATGCAAGTTTCGCGTCGCCTCGGATCGTAAGGCGGAAGGTTCGGATCGGCGGGTGTGAGCAGCTTCGGATTCACGACAACCATGTCGTACGCATCGCCTTCGCGTTCCTCCGTGTGTGTCTGGAGGTGGAATCGTTCCGCCAGCAGGGCACGAATCATAAGCTTGAACTGCTCAGGATCGATCTGCGGGGATTTGTTCGGATTCACCGCGTCATCACTCGAAGTCTTGGCCACAATGCTCCAGCGGGTCGTGTCGAGCCATGCGGGTGCGTTGACAATCGCATTATTATTGAAGGGGTTCAGTTCCCATGCTTGATAGATCAACATTTTGAGCGTGACGCCGTTCACGTCAAGGCGCCCGTTTCCCATCATCATGCGCGGCCGGCTGTTGGAGTCGAACGGCTTGACGACCGAAACGTCAAACTGCGGCAGAGGCCGCGGAGGTAGTAACTTCGCCGTTTCGGGCGGGTCCGGCGCCGGTTCTTCATCCACACTGTCCACCATCAGAGCCGGTCGCGGTATGGTTTCGTCTACAATCTTTAGGCCGAGCCCTGACGAGAGGGCATCCGTCAGCGACACCGCGTCGGCGCCGGCCATTGCGAGGGCGCCATCGGGTGTCCACGACAGTTTGTAGTCGAAGCCTCCTTTCAGACCGGTCTTATCGACTACGGGCCGCTTGTCCTGCCAACCGGCGATGTTTTGCAACAGCTGTGCAAGATCTTCCATCGTTTGGTTGTGGCAGTCGAGGTTAATCATCGGCGGACCGCCGGGAGCCGGGGGCTGCCCTTTGCAACCGGTGTCTCCCTTGCCGTCGGAAGCCTTCAGCCTTGAAGAATCCTTTTCCAGGTACAGTACGCGAGACCGCTGCGGCACCGTGTCATTGCGCACGGCGAGATGGAATCGTTCATCGAGCAGCGCCTTCAGCATCAGTTTCAGATCCGCATCGCTTGTCGTCGTCGGAGCCTTGGCGTCGATATCGTAGCGGTCGAACTCAAGCCAGCTCGGACCGCCGATTACGCGGTTTTCCGGAATGCCGTATGCGTTGGAAATCAGGAATTGCATGGAGAGTGCGTACATCACATAGCGGTCGCCTTCGCGGGTTGGCCCGCTTTGCACCGGGATCGGCGCCAGCGTGTTGCGATCCACATGGGCGGCATCAAACCGGGGGTCGGTTGCGGCTGGAGGAGTCGCGTCCCCTTTGGAGACGCCACCTGCGGCTTGGGCAAATGACAGGAAAGGGAAGAGGGTGAGCAGACTCGCTACCACGAGGATCCGGATCTTCATATCGGCCTCACTTGACGGCAAGGATCAAGGGGTTCCCCTGGCGTCCATCGCTCCACCAACGAACTCAAGGATGCTATCACTGCCTTCATCCACAACCACAACAAAGATCCCAAGCCATTCCACTGGCACAAAACCGCAGACCAGATCCTCGATTCCATCGCTCGCTTTTGGACGAACTTTAGAGACAGGACACTAGGAGCCGGTGCCGGAGAGGACGACGCCGACGGTGCGGGCGAGGATCTTGAGGTCGAGCCAGAGGGACCAGTTCTCGACGTAGGCGGTGTCGAGGGAGATGTAGCTGTCGAAGGAGGGATCCTGGCGGGCCTCGACCTGCCAGAGGCCGGTCATGCCGGGGAGGACGTCGAGGCGGCGGAGGTGGGCGATGTCGTACTGCTCCACTTCGCTGGCCAGCGGGGGGCGCGGGCCGACCAGGCTCATGTCGCCGCGCAGGACGTTGACGAACTGGGGCAGCTCGTCGAAGGAGTACTTGCGCAGGAGGCGGCCGACGCGAGTGATACGTGGGTCGTCGGAGATTTTGAAGAGAATACCGTCACGCTCATTGCGATGCTCGAGGTCCTTCTTGAGCCGGTCGGCGTCGGCGCACATGGTGCGGAATTTGTAGCAGGTGAAGGTGCGGCCTTTGCGTCCGGTGCGCTGGGCGCGGTAGAAGACCGGACCGGGCGAGTCGAGCTTGATCGCCGCGGCGAGCACGAGGAAGAAAGGCCAGCCGAGGACCATGGCGAGCACTGCGCCTACGGTGTCGATCGCGCGCTTGAGCAAGAAGGCGCCGATGGCGAGGTCGCGCCGGTGCAGAGGAATGGTTGGGAACTGGCCGATGTACTCCACTTGAGCGTTCCAGGCGAGGCCGTCGTAGAGGTCGGGGACGACGCGGACATCGATGCCGAGGCCGCGCGCCTCCTCGACAAGGGCGATCACCAGCTTCTTTTCCGCGGGGACGGAGAAGAATATCTCGTCGACGAAGAGGGAGCGGGCCAGCGAGAGGCAGTTGCGTACGTCTCCGATGATGTCGGCGTTGCCGGATTCTGCCTCGTGCTCGGTGAGGGCGACGAAGCCCTTGAAACGGAAGCCGAGGTGGCGCAGCGAGTCCAGGTGGTTGCGCAGGGCGTGGGCGACGCGGCCGGCGCCGATGATGAGGACGTTGCGCGTCTCCAGGCCTTCGCGATGGCGGGAGTAGACGACCTTGCGCCAGGCGGCACGGCGGATGCAGAGCAGAATGGTGCTGAAGATCACCAGAAGGATGACGACGACGCGGGAGACCATCTCGGCGCGCTCCAGATAAAGCGTGCCGCAGAGCAGCAGACCGGAGATGAGCGCGGCCTGCACGGTGAGGCGCAGCTCATTGAGGCCGCTGCGACTGAGGATGGACCCGTAGAGTCCATAGGAGCGGGTGAACGCAACCACCAGAAAGCCGTACCAGGCGATGTAGGCGTACACGGCCGGCGCTATGGAATGGAACAGAAACACCGGAAGCGAAGCCGGATGCGGAGTGCTTCCGACGTCGGCGCGGAAGCGCAGCGCGAGGATGGCGGCGATGGCGATAGTGACAAAGTCGATGGTCGCCCAGATGAGGCTGGTGACCGAGGGGCGGTGAAATATCCCGAAGCGAGCGGCGGGCGCACCGGTCGCACGGGAGCGGGCGCGTCCCGAAACTACGACCTGTTCGAGATAGTCCGGTGTCGCCATGGCAGACTGTTCTCTCACTCCCCCAGCAAGCGCCCTGCGCGCCGCAGATTTCGACGACGAGTCAATCCGGCGTCATTCCTGAGATATCGCGCTACCATCACCCTCTCGGGAAAAAGAGCATCCGCAGCGAGCGGAGACCCCAAGCGAAACAGGCGGAGTGAAACGTGCCAACGCACTTGATTTCTTGAGGATACTGAAAACCAAGAGGCATAGCAATACATCCTGTGGATCGAGGGTACCTTGGTGCAGTGTCCGTAGAACGGCAGTAACGCCGGTGGCAGACGGCACGGTTACTGGGAGGACAAGGGCAGTTAGGCAGGAAGAACTAATGCGGCTAGGCGGGAAGGACTAAGGCGTCGAGGGTAAGGAACTCCTGGAGCACGGGGTCATCGCTCGCGTCCATTTCGGCCACGGTGCCGAAGAAGCGGGCCTCGCCCTGGTGGAGGAAGACGACGCGGTCGGCCAGCTCGCGGGCCAGGCGCATGTCATGGGTGACGACGATGCTGGTGAGGTGAAGCTGGGTTTTGAGGCGGCCAATAAGGTTAGAAAGCAGATGCCCCATCAGCGGGTCGACCATGGTGGTGGGTTCGTCGTAGAGGACGGCCTCGGGCTGCGAGGCCAGAGCGCGGGCGATGGCGACCGATCGCTTCATGCCAGTGGAGAGGTCGGACGGCAGCAGGTGCTCCATGCCGGCGACGCCGACCATCTCCAGCATGCCGCGGACGATCTGCTGGATCTGGTCCTCGGCGAGGTCGTGGCGTTCGCGCAGCGGGAAGGCGACATTCTCGCCGACGGTGATGGAGTCAAAGAGCGCGCCGTTCTGGAAGACCATGGTGACCTTGCGGCGGACGGCCTGGAGCTGCTTCTCGGTGAAGCCGCAGATGTCTTCGCCGGCGACCATG
>Ga0182024_10003801_pt1 | contig 35382 bp, 27 predicted proteins | sample P32metaG_FD_120480 | JGI IMG/M metagenome (GOLD analysis project Ga0182024, IMG submission 120480) | Permafrost microbial communities from Stordalen Mire, Sweden - P3-2 metaG (Illumina Assembly) | ecosystem: Environmental > Terrestrial > Soil > Wetlands > Permafrost | place: Sweden: Stordalen...
CGGCCAGGACAACGCGTTCGGCGCTTACTATCTCGGCCGTTTGATGGCGGATAAGGATTACACCAAGGCTCCAAAGCTGTACAAGATTGCCGCCGATCAGGGTCTGCCCCAAGCGCAATATTTCTATGCCAAAACGCTGCGCGATGGCCGCGGCATTCCGCTGGACCGCTTTACCGCCTACATCTGGTACACCATTGCGGTTGACGCCGGCTATAAGGCTGCGGTCGCGGACCTCAACGAACTCGACCGCGGCGGCTATCTCACGACCGATCAAATCTCGCAAGCCAAAGCGCAGGCCCGCGATCTGGAGCAGGTCGTGATCCGCGCCATCACCGCGCGCGGATGCTCTGGATGGGAGGGGGAATTTGACGAGCTCCCCACCGCGCCTCCGCCCAACCTGCAGCGCTTCTGCCATTAACCTGCTAAACAACGTGATCCGTCCGTAGAGACGGGGCTTGCCCCGTCTTGCGTGCGCCTCTGGAGGCGCTGAGACGCGGCAAGCCGCGTCTCTACGGACAGTTCGTCGGCCGAATCCCTAAACCATCTCCGTGCCCCATAGATCGTGCAGATGCACGATTCCTTGCAACCGCCGCTCCCCATCCACTACAACCAGGGAGGTAATCTTCATCTCTTCCATGCGCGCCAATGCAGTTGCGGCGAACTCCTGCGGACCAATGGTTTTCGGAGCCCGCGTCATGCAATCCTGCGCGGTCAGGTCGAGCGTGTCTTTGCCGCGCTGCTGCAGCAGCCGCCGCAGGTCGCCGTCGCTGATCACGCCGAGCAGACGATCGCCTTCGACCACCGTGGTCATTCCCAGCTTCTTGCGCGACATCTCGTAAATCACGTCCGGCATCTTGGTGTGGGCCGTCACCCGCGGAACCGCGTCTCCCGAGTGCATCAGCGATTCCACCCGCGCCAGCCGTTTGCCCAGCTTGCCACCCGGATGCAGATTGGCAAAGTCTTCTTCCTTGAAGCCGCGTTTTTCCGAGAGCGCCACCGCCAGCGCATCGCCCAGAGCGAGCATGGACGTCGTAGAGGCGGTCGGAGCAAGGCCCAGCGAACAAGCTTCCTTGGAGATCGAGCAGTCGAGCGCCACATCGGCAGCAGCGGCGAGAGTAGAAGCTCGTGTAGCGCGGACACTCTTGTCAGCGCGAAAGTCTGCAATCTCGTCGGTAATCGCATCACACGTCATAGCTATGAGCGGCACCTGAAGCCGCTTGATCGTCGCCAGCAATTGCAGAATCTCTTCCGTCTCGCCGCTGGCCGAAAGCGCCAGCACAAGGTCGCCGCGGACGATCATCCCCAGATCGCCATGCAGCGCCTCTACCGGATGCAGGTAGAGAGAGGGCGAGCCGGTCGAACTCAATGTAGCCGCGATCTTGCGCGCGATGAGCCCGCTCTTGCCCATCCCAGTGACCACGACGCGGCCCTGGCAGCCGAACATCAAATCCAGCGCGCGGTTGAATTCCGCGGCCATGGGTCCGGCCAGGCGATTCGCCAGCGCCCGCAATGCTTCCGCCTCGATGCGCACCACGTTTTCGCCCACGTGTTTCATGAAGGGGAAATGTTAGCAGAAGGAGCAGAGCATCGGGTCATCGGGTGATCGGACGATCGGTGATCCCGGCCATCCGGGCCATTTCCAGGACCAGCTCCGCCGCTGAACCTTGGTCAGCTATGTCGGACCAAGCTATTTCTTGTCGGGATCGCGCGCGATAATCGCTGAATTCTTGACGCTCAGGGAACTCTTCGCCGTTTGGACGTGCTCGTTGATGGCATCGCGGAGTTCAACGGCGAGTTTTCTGAGTTCGGTTTCGACCGGTGGAGTGATAGGCCCAGAACAGAGGAGTCGAATTTCGGCGCAAAGCTCTTCGATTCGGACGTCCGTCGAGGTCGGCATATTAAACCCCTCTCCAGATGCACCGGTTTGGCCAAATGGTTGCGACAAGAATCGATTTCGATTGTGAACATCGGAGGCGCGGCTAGAGGTGCGGCCCGGCGCGCAGCGAGTTTCGTGCAATATCTTCCTACAGTCCCCCGATCGCCCTACTCAGGTCAGCGCCAACTCTTTCGATAGGAAGCACTTTCAAAGGACCACGCCAACAAGCTTGGCTTTGTGATTTGGCCATGTTCTTGCCTTGGTTCATCCCATGACCATTGACGAAAGAGACTGGCGAAAGCTCTGCACGATGGTAGCGGGGGAGACCGACCCACAGCGACTAACTGCGCTTCTTGATCAACTCATTAGATCGCTGCAGGCCCACAGGCAAGAACTCAATGGAGGCGGACAGCACCCAAACCTTACCTCCCACTCCGGTACGAAAAACTAGCAGCGAAGCCTTCGAATGGTTTGGTGTATTCATCGTAATTCCGCCCCGGAGGGCGGATTTTTTGGCGACGATGCCTACTCTGATTGGCGTAGCCCCGGAACAATCGGGACTAATGAAGCGGCATTGGATGATCCCTCACTTCCCGCGCCCCGTGGCCGATCTGTGGCGGCGCTCCGTTGACAAGACTTGACAATGCCGAATTAAATCGGGTGTACAATTGCTGCCATTTTGAAACCCAAAAAAGAAATTCCACTTTCCTCAGGCTCTCAAGGCCCGGAAAGAACCTAACATTCCAAGAGAGGGAAATATGCGACGAAAGATCAGCTTTTGCTTCTGCGCCGTGCCGGCATTGCTTGTCTGCCTGTTGGCGCCTGCGTGGGCGGGTGACCAGCGGCCGAGCTTGGCACCGGTTGGTGGCAACCTTCTGCCGGACGGTTTCTACATCACGCCTACCGCCGCGCCCGGCTCAATTTTCCAGAACCTGCCCACCGGACTGCGCCCCGATGGGTCTGCCAATGCCAATGGTGCGGTAACCACCGCGCTCAGCCCGGACGGTACCGCCTTACTGATCGTCACCACGGGTTACAATACTGACTTCTCCGCCCAGGGGCCGGACGTCAATCCGATCGTATGGCACGCGCTCGACCCGCTCACCGGACTTCCGTCGTCGGTCACCACCCTGAATGCGGAGTGGGTGTTCGTTTACGATGTTCGCGGTGCGAAGCCAAAGCAGAAGCAAAAGATCAACATTCCCAATACTTATCAAGGCTTGATCTGGGATCCCTCAGGCGCACGCTTCTACGTTGCCGGAGGCATCGACGACCGAGTCGAGATTTTCAAGAACAGCAACACAGGAGCCAGCGCTGACGGGAACTACGTGCCGGACGCTCCGTTCGTACTCTTGAATCACAATCAACCTGCCGACGTACCCGTACAGCAGTATCCGACCGGAGGCTTGTTCAGCACTACGCCGATCAACAACAATCCCATTGCGCAGTATATGTACATACCGTTCAGTGCGCTGGCTGCGGGCTTAGCTATCACCCCGGATGGCTCGACATTGTACGTGGCCAACTATCAGAACGATTCGCTGTCGATCATCAACACAGCGACCCGTACTGTCACCAACGAGATCGTCTTTTTCGCACCCGGACAAAGCACCGCGATCGGCGAAATGCCTTACTGGCCGGTGGTGCTATCGAATTCGAGCGGCGCGCCGGTGAAGACCTACGTCAGTAGCCAACGCGATGGGCAGGTGCTCGACGTGAGCCCTGCGGGAACGTACAAGATAATCAAGGTTGGTGGCGAACCGAATCGGATGATACTCTCCGCCAATCAGCTTTGGCTTTACGTAGCCAACGGAGATCTTGATGAGATCGAGGTGATCAATACCACCACGGACGTCATCAAGAGCCGAATCTCCGTCGCTCGGCCCGGCTACAAATACAAAGGTTCCAGCCCGAACTCGCTGGCCCTCAGTCCCGACGGGACTCGCCTCTATGCCACGCTCGGGGGTGAAAACGCCGTAGCGGTCATTGATGTCGCCACCCAACGACTGCTCGGTCGCATCCCCACCGGATGGTATCCAAGTTCGGTGTCGGTGAGCGCCGACGGCACACGGCTATTCGTGGTCAACATGAAATCCAATGCTGGTCCCAACCTGGAATACAGGATCGACTGCCCCGGTAATGGCATCCCGGCACAGTATTCGGCGCTTCTCTGCCCAACCGCTGCTCGAGAAATTGAGGGTCTGGTTCTATCGACTTCCACCTCGCGCAACGAATACATTCTCGCGCTGCTGAAGGCCGGATTTTCGACCATTCCCGTTCCGGACGCTAACACTCTCGGCTACCTGTCGCAGCTAGTGGATGCCAACAATGGCTTCAACAACCCGCAGACTGACCCGATGATGACGTTCCTGCACGGCCAGATCAAACACGTCATCTACATCCAGAAGGAAAACCGTACCTACGATCAGATCCTCGGCGATCTAAAGCAGGGGAACGGAGATCCCAAGCGGGTGCAGTTTCCACAACCCATAACTCCCAATGAGCATTTGCTGGCGGAACGTTTCGCGCTGCTCGACAATTATTACGATGCCGGCGACGTCAGCGGCGACGGTTGGAACTGGGACACACAGGGTCATGCCAACGATGTCACGACCAAGAACGTGCTGGTCGGTTACGGCAATGCAAACTACAACATTCCCTTCGACTGGAATGGCAATCCGCGCAACATCGGCATTGCCCTGCCCGACACCACTACCGGAACCCCAAGCCCGAGCACGGTGCGCATTACCACCTTGTTCGATCCCACCGGCGGCTCATCCATTGAACCTGGGTCGAAGGACATCACCGCCGACGAAGGCGCCGATGACCTGGCTCCCGATGCGCTCGGAGGTTATATCTGGGACAGCGTGATGCGCGCCGGACTGACGGTTCGCCATTACGGTCTCTACGCCGACGAGAATTATTATGTCGACCCTGGTGCGGGCGCTCCTTTCTACATCCCCATCGACCGCAATGCCTTCGCCGACAAAGTGGTGCAGGCAGTCCCGGTGCGTAAATCTCTCCAGGGCAAAACAGATCTCTACTACCGGGGATGGGACCTCAATACTCCCGATCAGTACCGCTTTGAGGAGTGGAATCGCGAGTTCAACGAGTACGTGAAGAAAGGCAATCTGCCCAGCTTCGAAATGGTCGATTTCATGGAAGACCATTTCGGCAACTTCTCATCGAACGCCGCGAATCTGGAAAACCCGCTGGCGCAGATGGCCAGCAATGACTATGCCGTCGGCCGCCTAGTCGAAGCCGTCAGCCACTCCCCGTATTGGCAGAGCACGGCGATATTCGTGGTCGAAGACGATGCCCAGAACGGCCCGGATCACGTGGATGCTCACCGCTCGACGGTGTTCATTGCGTCTCCTTATGTCAGCAGCGGTGCGGTGATACACACCACGTACAACTCCACCAATGTGCTTCGGACGATCGAGGACATCCTCGGCGTGGGACACTTGGGTCTGAACGATGCGAACGCGGTTCCAATGTCCGACGTGTTCATCCAACAACCGAATCTGCAGCCCTATGTCGCGCCGATTCCGGGAATTCTGTGCCAGCCGCCGGTGGACCCGGCGCTGGTACCGGAATGTAAGAACCCTGGAAACCGGCCAGTCACAGCCGCGGTCAAATCGCTCCACGACGGTGCGTGGTGGGCGCAGGCGACCAAAGGCTTCAACTTCAAACACCCGGACATGATCAACTCCGATTTGTTCAATCGGGTGCTATGGAAAGGGATCATGGGAGACGACAAACCCTACCCAGGAACTGTTGTTCAGCAGGAAAAGACAACGGCGATGGTACCTGATCGCGATTAGGCGATTGACCTGCGGCATTGCCGGCGTTTCACAAATACGACAGCGAGGGGCTGGTGGCGTCCATGTCACCAGCCCTTCAGTTTTGCGGACTGGTTCCTAATCGGAGGGACGGCGAAATATCGTCCCCAAGGCTCATTAACAGGGTGAGCGGAGATATGATCGACAACCTCACACTACCCGATCGTACGATCAGAAATGATCGTCCACCGGCCGTCCCGGATGCTCAAGCGCGCGTGCCTGGATCGCGCGATCCCACGGACCACCCTGCCAATTGTCTTTTTTGCGATCAGTCGCAACCCAGGGCGGCAGCGTCATCAAGAGCCGCCGGCTGAGCGCGTAAAGATAAGGCTCGTAAAGGATGCGAAGCTGCGCCAACTTGTCGTTCGCGTCCGCGCCGTCGGCTGAAGGATTGCTGAGAGTCACGCCATGCTGGGCGAGATCGGTCCGCAGCCGGTTTTGATCCTCTGCCGTGAGCCGGGCGGCATCATGCGGACTGTATTGCGCGTTCACTACCTGGGCCAGATCGACAACGGCATGCCGCGCCATGGCAAATGTGAGTTTCGCCTGATCGGGATGGATGCCTTCCACTCCGGTGATTATCAGCGACGTGACATCGAGCATGACCGTGACCGCGCTCAGCCAGGATTGATTGGGGTGCTGCGAGCGGAAGAAAACGAGCACCGGATAAGAAATGTGACTCGACAGCAGGTCGGCGCACCAGCGTTCCCAGTCGCGAAAGATTTGGTCGAGCACGGTCTGGTCGGGACAGCAACCCAAGCGGCCCAGAAACTCGGCGGCGCTGGGTGGCGATCCGGCACGCGCGTCGAGCAGCATAATTTCAAGCTCGCGCGCGGCAAATGAATTGTAGATGACCGGCAGATATCCGATTACGACTCCAAGGAACGCGAATCCCATGCCCGCTTCCATGACTGACAAAGCGCGGGCCGCGCCGTTGCTGGGGGTGATGTCCCCGTAACCGAGCGTAAAAAAAGTTTCGCCGCTGAGATAGACCACCTTCCAAAAGTTGATCTTTTCATTGCCCAGCGTCAGATGTTCTCCCAGCCCGTACTGCACGCAGGCGAATCCAAGAATCAGACCGAGCGCCCAGAATCCCAGTAGCGGAAACAGCGACAGCGGCCCATAGTAGGCCAAGAAGCCTTCGCGCCGGTTCGCGGACTTAATATGCCGCGCCACTCGCATCCACAGGCCCCAGGTTTTCCTGTAGAACCGGGTCGAGACGCGAAAAAAATTCCGCTTGATGCGCCGCGGCAAAACCACGGTCTCAAACGCATCCATCAGGATGACGAAGATGAGAGCGGTGCCGACTATCGATGCCCACCAATGCATAAGATGAAATTTCAGACGAAGTGGGAATGGTAGCAGATTCAAACGCAGTCAAGAACGCTCATCGCTCAGTTGCGTATTCCCCCGTTTTACGTGGATACTGAATACACTCCATCATGAATACAAACCTCTCTTCCTCTGCCCTGTCTCAACTGGAAACCGAGTGCCTGGTCGTAGTGATGCTTGATCGAGCCGAAAACGATCCAAACGGCAAGGACAAACCTGCGCCGACGGTCGAGTGCGCCGATGCCGCCGTGCGCGACGCCGCCAAGGACGTGATTTCGAGCGGCGAAGTCACCGGCAAGACGTTCGAAACCACGCTGCTGCACCGTCCCGCCGGATTGAAGGCTAAACGCCTGCTCCTCATCGGCGGCGGCAAGGCCAAACATTTCACCGCCGCGGAATTGCGCAAGCTCGCCGGGGCCGCCGTGCGAACGCTGAAAAGCAAAAGCATCCGCAGCTTTGCCTTCGCTCTGCCGGAGAGCAGTGTTGCCGCTGTCGACGGCGTGCGCGCGATTGTCGAAGGCGCTTTCGTCGGCAACTTCGATCCCGATTACTACAAGAGCGATCGCAAGGATCAGAAGATCGACGCCGTGACCATCGTTGTGCACAAAGATGGGCAGAAAGATGCGCAAGGCGACATGAAGGCGTTGGAAGCTGCGATGCAGGCGAGCCGCGTCGTCGCCGAATCGCAAAACTTTACGCGCGACCTGGTGAACGAGCCCTCCAATCGCATGACGCCGACCATACTAGCGGAGCGGGCGAAGAAGATGGCGGCGGAAGTCGGCCTCAGTTGCGAAGCCTATGGCGCCGACAAAATTAAAGCACTGAAGATGGGCGCGTTCTGGGGAGTCGCGCAGGGCTCCGACGAACCTCCCGCGCTGATCGTCCTGCGCTACGACCCGGTCGGCGCGGTGGATAAAGTTCATCTCGGTCTGGTCGGCAAGGGCGTGACCTTCGACACCGGCGGCATTTCAATAAAACCAGCGGACGGCATGGAGAAAATGAAGTACGACATGGCCGGCGCCGCCACCATGATCGGAGCCATGCGCGCCATCGCGCTGCTGAAGCCGAAAGTGAAGGTCACGGCGATTATCTGTGCCACCGAAAACATGCCCTCCGGCAAGGCGCAAAAGCCGGGCGACGTGCAGATCGCCATGTCCGGCAAATCCATCGAAATTATCAACACTGACGCCGAGGGACGCCTGATCCTCGCCGACGGCCTCAGCTACGCTCGCCAACTCGGCTGCACGCATCTGGTGGACGCCGCAACCCTGACCGGCGCAGTGGTCGTGGCGCTCGGCTACGTGAATGCCGGCGTCTTCGCCAGCGACGATCAGATGTACGAGCGCTTTGCCAAGGCGAACAAAGAAGCGGGGGAAAAGATGTGGCGTCTGCCGCTCGACGACGAATACAAAGAGAACCTGAAATCCAACATCGCCGACATGGTCAATGCCGGAAGCCGTTGGGGAGGCGCCATCTTTGCCGCGATGTTCCTGAAAGAATTCGCCGAAGACACGCCCTGGATCCACCTCGACATCGCCGGCACCGCCTGGATGGAAGACAGTAAACCGTGGATCGCCAAAGGCCCGTCGGGGATCGCATTGCGCAGTTTGGTGGAGTTTGTAAAAGGATGGGCCACCTAGGAAGCGCTCTACTGTAGAGACGCGGCTTGCCGCGTCTTCCCGCGGCGAGATTTCTTCGCGCGCTTGAACTGGGTCTTTTCCGCGACGATCTTGTCAGCGACGACCTTGTCCTCGACACCCCGAGAAAACCCGCGCCGCGAAGACAAATCCGCTGGCCCCTGTATCGATCCTGCGTGCTTCATGAATTGTGGAATCGGATCTTTTCGCGTTGCCATCGCCTGAATCCTTTGCGGCTCAACCTTTATCATAGACCTTAGCGATGGATCTCCCCCAGAAAATCCGCAGCCTCCCTACCTCGGCCGGGGTCTACCTTTACAAGAATGCCGACGGCGAAGTCATCTACGTCGGCAAGGCCAAGAACCTGCGCTCGCGGGTCTCGTCCTATTTTCATGAAGGCCGCTGGGAGGACGCGAAGACCGGCACCCTCGTCCGTGAAGCGGTGGACGTTGACTATATCGTCGTAGCCAATAATAAAGAGGCGCTCGCCCTCGAGAATCACCTCATCAAGCAGAAGAAGCCGCGCTTCAATATTCTGCTGCGCGACGACAAGACTTATCCCTACGTGAAGTTAACTCTGGCCGAACGCTATCCGCGCGTGTACGTAACGCGGCGTTTGCGCAAGGACGGCAGCGCCTACTACGGCCCGTACTTCCCTGCCAATCTCGCCTATCGCATTGTCGACCTGATTCATCGCCACTTCATGGTGCCGTCGTGCAAAGTGGATTTGACGCGCAACCATCCGCGTCCCTGCCTCCAGTTTTACATCAAGCGCTGCCTCGGTCCGTGCGTGAAGGAGTTGACCACGTCCGATATTTATGCCGAAGCCGTGCGCGACGTAAAGCTCTTCCTCGAAGGACGCCAGACCGACCTGGTCAAATCGCTGCGCGAGCGCATGGCTGAGACCGCCGGGGCGCAGGAGTTCGAGCGCGCCGCCCGCTATCGCGATCTGATCTCGACCGTCGAGCAACTACAGGAGAAGCAGCGGATCGCCGCCGCCGAAGGCGACGACGCCGACGTCTTTGGCTATCACTACGAGAATCAGATGCTGGCCGTGAATCTGTTTCACATGCGCGGAGGAAGAGTATTAGACCGCCGCGAATTCTTCTGGGAGGACCTGCCTCAGTTGGGAGAAGCACGGGCCCCTGCTTTGGGCGAGGGCCAGAGCTTGGGGCAGAGCCCCGCCATCACACAGGCGTTCCACCCCGCGGAATTCTTTTCTGCTCTCGTCAAGCAGCTCTATCTGGCCCAGCCCTACGTCCCGCGCAATATCTACGTTCCCGTCGACTTTGAAGACCGCGAAGAACTCGAAGAAGCTTTAAGCGAACAACTCGCCGGAGAGGGCGGGCGAGCCACGAGAGTCCACATCACCGTTCCGCAGCGTGGAGAAAAACGCGAGCTCATCGATCTCGCCGGCACGAACGCCAAGCAATCCTACGATCAGCGCTTCCGCGTCCTGAAACCGAATTCGCGCGCCATTCAGGAAGCCCTGCAGGATACGCTCGCCCTTCCCGAGCTGCCGAAGCGCATCGAGTGTTTCGACATTTCGCACATTCAGGGAGCAGAGACAGTGGCGTCGATGGTCGTCTGGGAAGACGGCAAGATGAAGAAATCCGACTACCGCAAGTTCATTATCAAGACCGTCGCGGGAGTGGATGATTTCGCGTCCATGCGCGAAGTGGTCACGCGCCGTTACCAGCGTGTGTGCGAAGAGATCAAGCGCGATCCAAAAAAGATCATGCCAAGCCTGGTGCTGATCGACGGTGGCCTCGGACAGCTGCACGCCGCCGCGCAAGCGCTCGAAGCTCTCGAAATCATCAACCAGCCGCTCGCCGCCATCGCGAAAAGAGAAGAGATCATCTACGTTTACGGACAGGAAGACGACCCCGTAGTGCTCGACCATCATTCTCCCGTCTTACATCTGGTACAGCAGATCCGCGACGAAGCCCATCGCTTCGCCGTAACCTTCCATCGCAAGCGCCGCCAGATCCGCGACCGAGCCACCGAGCTGCGGGAAATTGCCGGCGTAGGCGAATCCACTACCCGCCGCCTGCTGGAGCATTTCGGCAGCCTGCAAGCTGTAAAGCAGGCCGACGTAGCGGCCCTGTCGGCGGTCGTGACCAGATCTCAGGCCGAAGCTATCCTCGAACATTTTCGAAAAGTTAGTACCGCGACCGCGGGATGAGATCATCGTCATCAATGCGCTCCTGGAACACTGCTGCGAAGTCCAACCATTTGAAAACCGTCGTCTGGGATGATAAGCTTCGCCGTCCGTTCCATTCCAAATAACAATTAGGAGGCAAGATGAGAAAAGCTCTATGGACCACGCTGTTTGTCGCGGCACTGCTAACCGCGCTCCCCGCCTTTGCGCAGAATCCGAATTATGATCAAGGGCCGGTGTGGCGCGTCGTCTATTACCACATCAAGCCAGGTCAGGCAGAACCATTCTGGAAAGATTTTCGCGAGCACCTGAAGCCTTCCTACGAGGCGTTGAAGAAGGAAGGCATCCTCACCGACTACAAAGTCTGGACCAACGTGACCACGGACGGCCCGAATGACTGGGATGTTGCGCTGGGGCTGATGTTTCCGAACTGGTCGGCATTCGATCAGAGCGACGCCAAAACAGCCACCATCTTCGCCAAGCATTACGGATCGCGAGAGGCCATGATCGAAGCGGGGAAAAAACGCAACGATATACGCGAAGTGGTTGCGAGCAAGTTGGCGCACGAAGTGATGCCGAAATAGAAGAGGTATGACGTAAGGGCGGACGCCGTCCGCCCATACCCAGACCCCCCGCTCTTCATTTTGTTGAAAAGTGGGATTCCACGGCGGCTGTTCGGATGATTTTCGGGGATTTGCACAGGGACAAGCAGCATCTGTCGGCGTACAATTTCCAACGTAGCTCGTGTTCGGAATCGAGCGGGAGGCCTCCATGCCCGTTTACGACTATGTCTGCAACGATTGTCACAAAACCTTCGAATAATTCTCACGCTGAAAGAACATGATGTAAACGCGAAATGCCCCAAGTGCGGCAGCAAGCACGTGGAGCAGGAAGTGACCGCGTTCTATGCCGTGACCGGGAAGAAGAGTTAGGAGAAAACCAGGCCAAGAAACAGGCTGGAAATAACCAGTCGTTGCCCTGTGCGATGTTCGGAGGCTTTATGCGTCCGGCGGATCCCGCTGGGCGTTTGATTCTGCAATTGTTTCGGCAGCTTGGCAACAGTGGTCCAGAGGGCTAGGTTTGCAGGTGAGGTGGCTTCCACCTCTTTCAGGTTCCCTGAAACTAAGTCAGCCCATCTGAAGTTCTCCCCTCTTAGCGACAACAACCCGTGGAGGTTGATATGTTTGCACGCAGCGTCTATTTTCATCTGAAATCGAACACACTTTCCGACTATACCCGCACCCTTGAAAACGAAATTCTGCCTTTACTTCGCAAGCAGAAGGGCTTTAAGGAAGAAATCACATTGTCAAATCCTGGCAGCCTGGATGCGGTTGCCATCAGTCTGTGGGACAACAAAGCCAATGCGGAAACGTACAACACGAATACGTATCCGGAAGTGTTGAGAACATTCGCAAAAATGATCGATGGAACGCCCAGGGTTCAGTCGTTTGAATCCGTCACCTCGACCTTTCATAACACCCTCGTCGGGGTGTAAGGAAGATCGTCAGCTATATGGGGCGGCCCTTGTTGAAAGGCCGCCCCTTCTTAAATAGCCGCCTAGCGTCTCTCGATGAGCCTCGTAGCCAGAAAAGACTTCACTACAATCTGATTCGGCTGCATGCCGACCGGGATAATGGTCAGCAAAGAATATTCAGATGGTTCAAATTTCTTTTTCGGCGTGCGTTTCTGAATTACGGCGAGGTCTCCCGATCCGGAGTCGAGTACGAGCAGATAATTCTGGTTCTTCGAGAGCGCCAGCGCATCAGGATGCGTTCCTACCGGTAGATACGCGACGATCCTACCTAAGTCGATGTCATACACCGCGATGTTATTCGATCCGAAGTTGGAGATGTACAAGCGCGAGTTATCGAGCGAAACCACGCCGCGTGTCGGCTGCGCTCCCACCAGATAACTACCCGCCACTTCGTTGGGAGCGGTCTCGATCATGGAGATACTGCCCGCGTCGAAGTTGAAGGCGACCAGTTCTCCGCCGTCCGGTTTCAACGCCAGACTTACCGGAGATTTTCCGACATCGAGGAGCGCGAGCAGTTTGTCGTTCTGGACGTCGCCCTTCTTGAGCTCGCCGTTCTTGAGCTCGCCTTTCTTGAGCTCAATGATCGCCACCTGGCCCGATCCGGAGCACGAAATAAACGCCTTGCTCGAATCAGGCAGAATGGCGATGTCCTCGGGATGAATACAGATGTTGATGGCGGAACGCACGGCGAGGCGCCCTGCGTCGATGATGGAGACGGAATTGTCGGCCCGATTGCTGACCACCACGGTGGATCCATCCGGCGAAACCCTTGCCAGGCCGGGACTTCCGCCCACGTGAAGGGTGGCCGCAATTGTGCGGTGGTCGAGATCGATAACCGAAACATTGTTGGACCCGGAATTGGCGACGTAGGCGCGCTGGCCGTCCGGAGAAACATCGATGAAGAAGGGACGTCCGTAAACACCGATCGTGGCAAGGACTTTGTTCTGCTCCGCATCAATCACGCTGACATTCGAAGAACCGGAATTGACAATGTAAACTTCGTTGCGCTTGGGATTGGCCGCGACTCCGGTGGGATCCACGCCGACTTGCAGCGTTCTTACCGGGCGAAAGCTGCGCAAGTCGATGACCGTGACCGTGTTGCTCTTGCCATTCGAGATGTACGCATACTCGCGATAAAGCGGTCCGTAGGCGGGAAGAGTGCGCTCGTGGAAGTAGTACCAGCCGGCGGCGAGGACGAGCGGGACGACGACCGCGAGTAACAGGAATTTTCTCATTTTTCAACGACGAGTTGGCCTCGCTGACCGCAAGAGATTATCAGATGTGACCCGATCAGTATTGGCGGAAGCTCACTTCAACCTTAATTTGAGCCGCGATGGATTTGCCATCCTTAATTGCGGGTGAGAATTTCCAAGTCTTTACGGCATTGATCGCTGCTTCGTCGAAGTCATGGCTAAGGGGACGCGAGACGTTGATGTCACGCGGTAAGCCGTCAGGATCGACAACCAGATCCACTATCACTGATCCTTGATTATGCGCTTTGCTTTCTTTTTTCGGATACTGGGGATTCGGAGCATAGGTCGCGTGCGGCGGGGTGACACAGCCTGGAGCATCGCTGTCCTTGCCGCGACAAATAGGGGGATGGTCCTTTCCCGACAGCGATATCGGCGCAGAGTCTTGCGCCACAGCAGCGCTTACAAGAAGCAGCGTGAGGAACAGAACGCGCGATGTCATATTTCTTCTCCCTGGATCAGGAGGTCGATTGCCTTGATGTGCCTGCTGAAGATGTGCCTGCTAAGACGGCGGGTTCCGCGGCTTTGGAGATGGATCGTCCCAGCACCGCCGCGATCTGCCTGACTTGCGCCATGAGCGTGTCGAACTGATCGGGGAAGAGCGACTGCATGCCGTCCGACAAAGCCCGGTCGGGATCGTGATGGACTTCGACGATTAGCCCATCGGCTCCGACGGCGACGGCGGCGCGAGAGAGTGGCGTCACTTTATTACGCTTACCCGTGCCATGGCTGGGATCGACGATGATGGGCAGGTGGCTCAGGCGCTGGACGGCGGGCACGATGCTGAGATCGAGCGTGTTGCGGGTGTGATCGGCGAAGGTGCGCACTCCGCGCTCGCAGAGGACGATGTTGTAGTTGCCCTCGCTCATGATGTACTCGGCGGCCATCAGGAACTCTTCCAGCGTGGCCGCGATGCCGCGCTTTAGGAGAACAGGCTTGCGGGCGCGTCCGGCGCGCTTGAGCAGAGAGAAATTCTGCATGTTGCGAGCGCCGATCTGGATGACATCGGCATATTGGTCGACCAGCTCCAGCGATTCGTAATCGACGGCTTCGGTGACAATGAGCAGGCCGAAGCGGTCGCGAATCTCGGCCATGATCTTCAGTCCTTCTTCGCCCAAGCCCTGGAAAGAATACGGAGAGGTGCGCGGCTTGTAGGCTCCGCCGCGGAAGAACTGCGCTCCAGCACGGGCTACCCGCTCAGCTATGGTGAAGGCCTGGTCGCGGGTCTCGATGCCGCAGGGGCCGGCGATAATGGCCAGGTCGTGGCCTCCGATGGTGACGCTGGAGTTGGGAAACTTGATGATCGTGTTGTCGGGTTTGGTATCGCGGCTAACCAGCTTGTAGGGCTTGGAGACGCGAATGACTTCCTGCACTCCGGGCATTTCTTCGAGCGATCCGGATTCGACTTCGCCCTTGTTGCCGGTGATGCCAATGGCGGTGCGTTGCGCTCCGGGCATGGAGTGGGCGCGGTATCCAAGCGCTTCGATTTTCTGGCATACGGCGCGGACCTGCTCTTCGGTGGCCTGCGCTTGCATGACGACTAGCATAGGGAATACCCCGAGTTATTAAGTTTAGCGTTCGGAGTGGAACTGGGCAAACCGTGGGGGGAATAAGGGTAGTGGGGCAGTGTTCGAGTCGGCCGTCACTCAGCCGCAAGGGCATTTAAAGGAATTACAGGGAACAGCAAGAACCCCGAAGGAGGCAATGGCTGGCAAGAAGCGAGATGTCGTTCAACTGGCTAAAGCGCCCGCCTGTCGCGCAGGAGACCGCAGGTGCAAATCCAGTCGCTTCCGCAATCGTTTCGCAATACTGTAGACTTCTAACCTGAAAGAAGTGGACATCGAACAGGCGGGGAGCGAACCAAAGAGATTCTGCACGACCGCCCGGCCAAATGACCACAAGGAGAGAACATGCGAGAGCTTTTTCTGCGCCAGATTCCAGTTGTTATTTTGTGTTGCGTGACTCTGCCATCCGCCATGCAGGCTCAGTCCGATCCCGCCAAGATTTACAAGACGAACTGCGTGTTGTGCCACTCGGCGGATGGCAGCGGCGACAGCGCGACAGGCAAGGCATTCCATGCGAAAGATTTGCGCTCCGCGGAAGTTCAAAAGCTAACCGACGCGGAACTGGCTGAAATGATTACCAAGGGCAAAGGAAAGATGCCGGCGTTCGGTACCAAGATCAAGCCCGACGATATAAAGAAATTGGTGGCATACCTCCGGGAACTGCCAAAACAAAACTAAACAACCTGGGAGTGTGGCTTTGCTGGAGCGAGGTCCCGTGGTTGCTGCTGGCACTCCGGAGATTGCATGGTCGAAGATGCGAGATGGTCGAAAAGCGAAGATACGAGATGGTCAAAAAGCGGGACTGGAGCCCATTCAGACCCGGGACTGTCTCTGGAGAGCAGGCGCTCCTTTCTCGGCGCCTTGCTCGCAGTCGGGGGGACTCTTGTAGGAATCCTGATGGCGGCCCCGCTCATTCGCTTCGCTCTGTTTCCGCTCCTGCGCCGTACTACCGAACTCAAAGCCTCATCAGTGGGAACGTTGACTGAATTTTCGTCCTTGACCGACCCCGTGATGCGCACCATTCAGATTGAGCAAGTGGATGGCTGGCGCAAAGTCGTATCCGAGAAAGCGGTCTATGTGACGAAAGACCGTCAAGGCAATCTTTGTGTGCTCACTTCTGTCTGTCCTCACCTAGGCTGCACTGTCCCGTGGAACAAGGAAAAGAGCGAGTTTGCCTGCCCGTGCCATGGGGCTAAATACGCAGCCGATGGAACTCGGGTCAGCGGGCCTTCGCTGCGGGGCATGGACACACTGGAAACGTCGGTTCAAGACGGCCAACTGCTGGTGCGATTCCAATATTTCCGCCAACTGGTCTCGGACAAGCAAATCATTGGTTGAGGAGGGGCTCTCCAGGGAATGAGTTGGGCACCCAAAAACGAAAGTGACACGCCTCCGCTCCCCCCGAAAAAAGGAATACGGGAATGGCTCAACCGCCGCACGGGCCTGGATGATTTGCTTCGGAACGCTCTCGACGAACCCATTCCCGGTGGGGCTCGGTTTGCTTACATATTCGGCTCCGGACTCTTATTCATTTTTATTTCGCAAGTGATCACTGGAGTATTTCTTGCGCTTTACTACGTTCCTTCCGCCGATCACGCGCACACCACTGTCGCGTACATCACCAAGGCAGTTACGGCGGGCGCTTTTCTCCGCGGTCTCCACGTCTATGGCGCCAGCGCGATGGTCGTCGTCTTGTTCCTGCATCTGTCGCAAACGTTCATCTATGGATCGTATAAGGGACGGCGCGAGCTTCTTTGGCTGTCTGGATGCGCGCTGTTCGGCATGGTCCTGGCGATGGCGTTCACCGGTTGCCTGCTCCCTTGGGATCAGAGAGCCTATTTTGCCACGGCCGTGGGGACGAACGCCGTCAGCGAAGTTCCCTGGATTGGGGAGAGCATTAAGCGCCTAATGCGTGGGGGAACGGACATGGGTACCCTCACCATCTCGCGGTTCTTCGTGGCGCATGTGTTTCTGATTCCCGCGTGCATCTTCGCGCTTGTCGCGTCTCACATTTTTCTATTCCGCAAAGCTGGCGCCGCTGGACCGGTCCACGAAGATCCCTACCATCCAAAACAAGAAGCGGAGCCCTTCTACCCACGCCAGGTGCTGATGGATCTCTCGCTGACAGCGCTCCTGATTTTGGGGCTCGGTTTGCTGTGCTTTTTCGTCCCGGTGCAACTGGGACCAGCTGCGAACCCGGCGGATGCGCAGTACATACCGCGGCCGGAGTGGTATTACCTGCCTGTATTTCAATGGCTGAAATACTGGCATGGGTCGGTCGCCATCGTCGGCGTGCTTGTAATTCCAACGCTCATCGTCCTGGCCATTCTTGCGCTTCCTTTTCTCGATCGCGGTGTCGAACGCCGTCCGTGGAAGCGGCCAGGAGCGATGGGAGCGTACCTATTCGTGGTGTTTTCGCTTGTGGGCCTCGGTCTCCGCAGCCAGTATTTGGATCGGCACGACCCTGGAGTGGCCCAGCAACTGGCGAAGCAAAGGGCGGAAGAAAACGATTATGCAAGCGAGCCATTTGAGCCGGAGCTTTCTTCCGCATCCCTGGCTGCAGCAAATGTGGCCCTCGCGGACCCGCTAGCCGCGAAAGGGAAGACCATCTTCGAGGGGCGGTCGTGCAATGCCTGCCATGGCGATGGCGGAGTAGGTACAGCCGCGGCCCCACGGCTTATTGGTATAAAAGCAAAATTCTCGCCTGATCAGCTAGCCGAGCTTTTCAAACATCCCACCGCGAAAATGAACGCTGGCGGCATGCCACCCATCGATCTTCCTCCGGATGATTTGAAAGCGTTGATCGCCTACGTGGAGAGTCTCCAATAAATTACGACTGCCCGCCGTCCTTGGAGAATCTCTGGGCTAAGACTTCGCCAGTGATCGGTGTCGTACCGGCACTTCACCAGCTTTCTTGCAGTTGCGCCCATTTCTGGGCATTCACGAGGATAAATTCAGAAGACAATAAAGGTGATTGTCGAGAGGTTTGGGTGGCCTCCCTACGCCGGGTGCAGGTTGACTGCGAGTTTCGGATTCAGGTCACGCGGCGATGTGGCCCGCCCGCCATAATCCAGATCGTCCGCAGATTGCACTTAACGAGGCGCTATCTCCCGCGAATCCACGGCGGTTTTCATCTGAAACCGGGCGGAGGGCTGGCACTCGGAATAGCCTACCAGACTCGTCGAGTCGGACTTGGGATTGTCGCGGGTGACGCGATAGCTACGCATGGTGTAACAATCCGTGTCGCTCTGCGCCGACGGGGACTCAAAGGAGGAGTCGAAAGATAGCTCGGGCTGAATGTCGCGAATTCTGGCCCTCACATTTGGAGCCAGCGGAAGAACGTGCGCGCGAAACTCGGGTGGAGCAATGAGCCAGTCCAGCTGGGGCTTAGAAGCGGCGGGGATCCTGTCTGGCTCCCTCTTTGACTCCAACGATGTCTGCGCCGCAACCGGCGCAACGCAAACTGGGATCAGCAGCGCGAGAAGCAGAAGGCGGGGAATGTACATAAAGCCCTCCTCTTTGAGCGAATTGTAAGCTCTAAAGGACGTGGTGTACAGACGGACTTCGGCATGGCATCTTACGCAGCGCGTCTCGGCTGCTCTAGAATTTCGATATGGCCTTGTTTTGTCCGTCCGAAAAAGACCCGCTAAAGTGGCTAGCGCCTGAGAAGCCAGCCATGAAAACTTCGCGGCGGATTGGGATTCATACTTCAATCGCTGGCGGCGTTGAAAATGCGGCCGAACGCGCGTTCCGACTGGGATGCAATACACTTCAGATCTTCTCGACGAGTCCGCGACAATGGCGGCCGTATTCTCTTGGGCGAGGCCAGTGCCAGACGATGAACAAGCTGAGGCAAGAGTACGATCTCAGCCGCTCGTCATCCATTCGAATTATCTGATCAATCTGGCCGGAACGAATGCGCCCTTCCTGAAGAAATCGATTGCCGCGTTTCGGGGCGAACTGGAACACGGTCTGGCGCTCTGCGCGGAGTATCTTGTCTTGCATCCGGAATCGTTTCGCGGGGCGAGCCGCGAGCAGGGGCTAATGCGGACAGCCTCTTCAATCGCAGAGGCGTGTAACGGGCTCGATCTCGCCAAGGGTGGTCTGACGATCCTGATCGAAAATACGGCGGGCGCGGAGTATTCGCTGGGCGGGACTTTCGAGCAGGTAGCGGAGCTCTTGGACCTTCTGCGCCGGACCGTGCCGGTAGGCGCCTGCATCGATACTTGTCACACGCACGTTGCGGGATACGACATCGTCAGTAAAGACGGGCGCCGGCTTACGCTGCAGCATCTGCAACGAACGGTGGGATTGAAAAACGTGCGGGTATGGCATTGCAATGACGCTAAGGCAGAGTGCGGTTCGCGCCTCGACCGCCATGAGCATATCGGCCGCGGGAAATTGGGGTTGGACGTGTTTCGGGCGCTGCTTAACGATCGCCGATTGAAGCATGCGGCTTTTATTGCGGAGACGCCGATTGATAATCCAGGAGATGACTTGCGAAATGTGGAGGCACTGAAGAAGTTACTCGAGGAAAAAAGAGACGACTCACCAAAACGTCCCCACCGCCTTTCACTCACTTCGCGACCATTCACTTCGCGACCAGAACGTACCTGATTCCCATTTGATCGAACAGAAAGCTGAGGACATCAGCTCCTTGTTCGATGCGCTCGTTGAGCGCGGTTCCGATGCCGTGGCCCGAGTTCGATGAGGTGCGAAGCAAAACGGGATGGTTCGAACCGTTGTTCGAACTATTGGCGGCCTGCAAACGTGCCGTCATCTTGCGCGAGTGCAGCGGATTGACGCGATGGTCATTTTCGCCCGTCAAAAAGAGGATAGCCGGATAAGCCGTGCCGTCTTTTACATGATGGTACGGGGAGTAGGCATAGAGTGCTTGAAACTGGTCGGGGTCCTTCACGGTACCGAACTCCGTGGTATTGAATTCGCCATTTGGGTCGAGTTCGACGCGCAGCATGTCGTAAATGCCTACATAAGAGACTACCGCGCGGAAAAGCTCCGGGCGCTGGGTGAAGGTTGCTCCCATGAGCAGGCCGCCGTTGCTTCCGCCGATGATGGCGAGATGAGCGGGCGATGTGTACTTCTGATCGATCAGGTGTTGAGCGCAGGCGATGAAATCGTCGAAGACGTTTTGCTTGTGAGTGAGGTTGCCTTGGTGGTGCCATTCCTCGCCGTATTCGCCGCCACCGCGAATGTTCGCGTACACGTAAATGCCGCCCTGATCGAGCCAGACGCGTGCGGTCGATCCCGCGAAATACGGTTTCTCGTTGACACCGTAGCCGCCGTAACCGTAGAGCAGCGTCGGATTTGTCCCGTCAAGCTTCGTGCCTTTGCGCCGCAGGATGTTGAGCGGTACGCGCGTGCCATCTTTGGAAATGGCGAATTCGCGCACCACTTCGGCGTCATCGAAGTTGAAGGGTGAAACCTGGGAGAGAGCGGTGCGAGTGGATTTTGCGGTGGGGGCGTCAAAGCGATACCAAGCGGAGGGCTGAAGGTAGGTGGTGACGAAGAACAGCGCATTGCCGGCGTCGATGGGAACCACAGCGCCTACGCCCGAGATCGGTGGCAGGGCGGGAGCCGGCAGCGGGCGCCCTTGGGGATCAAAGACGCGCACGCGCGAGGGACCACCGGTGATGTCGGTTACGTACAAGCGTCCGGGAGCCGACACGAAGCTCTCAATTGAGGCGCGGGCGCTTTCGTCGTGGCCGGTGCCGGAGCTTTGGGGAACGACGACTTGCGCTTGCGCCAGATCCACTTTTCCAGCATCGAGTTTCCCAACATCGAGGTGCGCTAACGGCAGGCGCAAAATCTGGCCTCGGGGGGCGTTTTTGTGAGAAAGCAAGTCGAGGCTGCCATCGGACGCTACTTTGACGGAGACGATTTCGTCTTCGAATCGTGTGATCTGGGTCCAGCGTCCGGCCGAATCCATCAGGTAGTGAGCAAACTGGCCGCCGTCTCCGTTGGATACGGTCGCGATCATCCAGCGGCCATCGTCGCTGGTGTGCAACTGAATCTCGGCGATACGGGGAAAATCCTTGCCGATGACATAGGCGTCCTGGCGGGGTTCGGCGCCGAGCTGGTGAAAGTAAACTTGCTGATAAAAATTGGCGGCTTCCGGGGGCCGCTCACTTCCTTGGGGATAGCGCGTGTAATAAAAGCCCGAGCTATCGGCTTTCCAGTCGAGGCTCCCACCGGCGGTTGCGAAGTTAACGCGCGGCACGCGGTCGGGAAGTTCCTTCCCCGTGGCGACTTCGAAGACGTGGGCGGCGCTGTCTTCCGAACCATTTTCGGAGAGCGCCATGGCAACGAACTTGCCGTCGAGCGAGGGAACGTAGAAATCCACGGCGGTCGATCCTTTTGCGCTGGCGGCGTTGGGATCGAAAACGATTTTCTCGCTGGCCGGATCAGCCGCCGAACCCAGAGCCACCAGCATGGGCTGCTGCTTGGGCGGCTGGCTTTTCATAGCGAACAGAACTCCGCCTCGGAATTGCAGAGAGGAATAGCCTATCGAACCGGCGTTGATCAACTGCTGGAGACGTTGTTTAATGGCGGGTCGGGCCGGTAGGTTATCCAGATACTCGCGGGTGCGGACATTCTGGCCAGCGCTCCACTGTTTGACTTCGGGATCGTCCCAGTTTTCCAGCCATCGGTAATCGTCCGTGACCGTCATGCCGTGGTAAGAGTCGGTTACCGGACGCTTGGGTGTGGCGGGCGCCGCAGGAATCGATGGCGACTGGGCGAGAACGGCAAGAGTCAGTGGGAAGATCGCAAAGGCAACGCGCAAGAAGTTTTTCACCGAACGCTCCGTCTATAGGGCATAACGCTACAGGGATATTCCGCTTCCGTTGATTTTGCATGGTAACCCAGAGTTACCCGGATCGTATAGCAGGAGACCTGCCGTTGGCGGCGGCGCTGTCGCCATTACCACGTTGCTCGACCACTTGAGGTCTACCGGGCTGTGCTCGGCTTGGATAGCCAGCTGTCCCTACGCAACCAGCTGTGCTGAGCGTTCGCCGTTGTAGAATCAAGGACTATTGTTTACTGAACCACTCTTTAACTATGCGACAGGAAGATAAACCTATCACCACCGCGCGCGATGAGCGCTACGATGCGCAGCGCATCGAGCGGAAATGGACTGAGCGCTGGCAGAGCGATCCGTCGCTGTACGCTGCCGATGCCCATCCGACCAAGCCTAAGTTTTATGTTTTGGAGATGCTTCCCTACCCTTCGGGCGCTCTGCACATGGGACACGTCCGCAACTATTCGATTGGCGATGCGCTGGCGCGCTACATGTGGATGAATGGTTACAACGTGCTTCATCCCATGGGCTGGGATTCGTTTGGGTTACCGGCGGAGAATGCGGCGATCAAGAACAACACTCCGCCCAGGGAGTGGACGCTGGGGAATATTGCGGCCATGAAGGTACAGATGAAGCGCCTTGGGTTCGCTTATGACTGGTCGCGCGAAGTTACTACCTGCCTGCCCGATTACTACCGCTGGAATCAGTGGTTCTTTCTGAAGCTCTACGAATCGGGATTGGCTTATCGCAAGAAGAGCAAGGTGAACTGGTGTCCGCAGTGCTGCACCGTGCTGGCGAACGAACAGGTGGTCGGTGGGATGTGTTGGCGGCATGAGGACACTCCGGTTGAGCAACGGGAATTGGAACAGTGGTTTTTGCGGATTACCAAGTACGCGGACGAGTTGCTGCGCGATCTGGAAAAGCTTCCCGGGTGGCCGGAAAAAGTTCGCATCATGCAACAGAACTGGATTGGCCGCAGCGAAGGCACGCTGGTGGATTTCGACTTGGGTGGAACGATCGGGCCAGCGGGATCGACGATCACCGTTTTCACCACGCGTGTGGATACGATCTACGGCGCGACCTCAGTGCAGTTAGCGCCTGAGCACCCGATTGTGTCCGACATGATTGCCCGCGATGCGAAATTGCGCGCGCAGGTGGAAGAGTTGATCGCCGAGCAGCGCCGCGCGAAAGAAGCGGGCGATATCGGCAACATCGAGAAGCATGGCGTGTTCACCGGCCGCTATGCGAAGAATCCTTATAACGGCGAAGCGGTGCCGGTGTGGGTGGCCAACTACATCCTCATGGACTACGGCACAGGCGCGATTATGAGCGTGCCGGCGCACGACGAGCGCGATTACGAATTCGCCAAGAAGTACAAGCTGGAAATCCGGCTGGTGATTCTGCCGCGGTCCAGCGATCCGGAAGAAACCATGGCGGAACCGCAGCTGCCTTTTACCACCATGGACGGGATTCTGGTGAACTCGGGCGAGTTCAGCGGGCTGACCTGCGAGGAAGCAATTTCCATGATGTCGGCGCGCGCCGAAGAAAAAGGCTTTGGCAAAGCGACCGTGACCTTTCGAATTAAGGACTGGGGCATCTCGCGGCAGCGCTATTGGGGCACGCCGATCCCCCTGGTGTATTGCGACAAGGACGGCGTGGTGCCGGTGGCGGAAAAAGATCTGCCGGTCATTTTGCCGGACAACGTGCCCATCACCTTGGCGGGCGGATCGCCGCTGATGAACGTGCCGTCGTTTCTGAATACGACTTGTCCGAAATGTGGCGGGCCGGCCCGGCGCGAGACCGACACGATGGATACGTTCGTCGATTCGTCGTGGTACTTCTACCGCTATACCGACGCGCACAATGATAAGGCGCCGTTCGACCCCGCTAAGATCGCTTACTGGTTTCCGATTGATCAATACATTGGCGGCGTGGAACATGCCATTCTTCACCTTGTTTATTCGCGCTTCTGGACCAAGTTCATGCGCGACATGGGACTGGTGAAAAACGACGAACCCGTCAAGCGTCTGTTCACCCAGGGGATGGTGATCAAAGACGGCGCGAAGATGTCGAAGAGCATGGGCAATGTTGTCTCGCCGGATGAGATGGTGGAGCAATATGGCGCGGATGCGACGCGGTTGTATAGCTTGTTCGCAGCGCCTCCAGATCGCGATCTGGACTGGCAGGAGTCGGGGATTGAAGGCATTCAGCGTTTTCTGGGACGTGTGTACAGATTCTACTTACGGAATCCTCCTGCAGAGACGCGGCTTGCCGCGTCTCCCGCCGGGGCGCGTCCGGAAGCGGGACAAGAAGAGACAGAATCGTTGTCACCCGAGGCGCGCTCTATCCAGCGAAAGTTGCACCAGACCATCAAGCGCGTGAGCGACGATTTCCAGGGACGCTGGCACTTCAACACCTGCATCGCGGCCATCATGGAATTGGTCAACGAGATTTATGGCGCGGACGAAGCAATTACTGGTGGGCGAGTTCCCGCTTCATTAATCCTCGACGTGCAGCGCAACATCGCTTTGCTGCTGGCGCCTATGGCGCCTTATATGGCGCACGAGTTGTGGGAGATGATTGGCGAGACGAGCAATCTGCTGAAAGCTCCGTGGCCGAAGTACGATGCGGCGCTGGCAGCCGAGGATGAGATCGAGATTCCCGTCCAGGTCAACGGGAAGTTGCGCGGGCTGGTGGTCGTGCCCGCGGGCGCGAGCAACGATCAGGTCGAGCGGGCTGCGCTGGCGAACGATAAAGTTAAGGCGGCGATTGCGGGCAAGCAGATTGTAAAGATCATCGTGGTGTCTGGAAAGCTTGTGAATATCGTGGTGCGGTAAAAGGCTGCGTGCTACGAGCTTCGAGCAAGCTCTTGGAGGCACACGCATCGGATGGCTCGTGGCTCGAAGCCCGTGGCTCGCAGCTGTTTCTCTATTTGCAACACAGCTTTTGATCTGAGACACTCATCCGTGGAAACCCAGTCCATCGTTGTCCTCGACTTCGGGGCGCAGTATTCGCAGTTAATTGCGCGACGCATCCGCGAACAAAAGATCTTTTCGGTCGTCTTACCATTCAACGCAACGCTGGAAGAAATTCGCAGCTACTCTCCGGTGGGGATCATTCTCTCGGGCGGCCCGTCGTCGGTTTACGACGAGGACGCGCCACTGGCCGACAAAAGTGTTTTTGAGCTTGGCATTCCCGTTCTCGGCATCTGCTATGGATTGCAGTTCATGGTGTACGCGCTCGGTGGAAAGGTGCGTCCTGCCGCTAAACGCGAGTATGGCCACGCCAAGGTCGAGATTCAGCACTCCGACTCGCAACTGTTTCAGGGACTGCCTCATTTGCTTGCGGTGTGGATGTCGCACGGCGATTCAGCCGAAGAACTGCCCCAGGGTTTCCGATTAACGGCGAAAACTCCCAACGCCGTTGCCGCCATCGAAAACCGTGAGCGCAAAATGTGGGCGGTGCAGTTTCATCCCGAGGTGCGCCACACTCCGCTCGGCACCGACATCCTGCGTAATTTTGCGCTCAACATCTGTGGCGCCAAGCCTTCCTGGACGCCCCAGCATTTTATCGACGCGACCATAGCCCAGGTAAAACAGCAGGTCGGCAACGGGCGGGCGATCTGCGCGCTTTCCGGCGGAGTGGATTCTTCCGTCGCGGCAGTGCTGGTCGATCGCGCCCTCCGCGACGACCCCGGTAAGCCTGCCCTGAATGGAGTTGAAAGGCCGCGTCTGACTTGCGTTTTTGTGAACAACGGCGTGCTGCGCAAAAACGAGTTCGAGAAAGTTCAGAAAAATCTGCGCGACAATCTTGGGCTACACCTGGTGGCGGTCGATGCCACGGAGCGCTTTATGCGGAAGCTGGCGGGAGTGAGCGATCCGGAGACGAAGCGCAAGATCATCGGCAAGGAGTTCATCGAGGTCTTCGACGCCGAAGCGCATCGCATCGAGAAAGAGGAAGGCGCGGTTGAGTGGCTGGTGCAGGGCACGCTCTATCCCGACGTCATCGAATCGCGCTCGGTGCGGGGCCCGTCGCAGGTTATCAAGTCGCATCACAACGTCGGTGGATTGCCCGAGACGATGAAGCTCAAGCTCATCGAGCCGCTGAAAGACTTATTTAAAGATGAAGTTCGCCGGATCGGCCGCGATCTGGGTATGCCTGAGGACATTCTGCAGCGGCAGCCTTTCCCTGGACCGGGGCTGGCGGTGCGCATTTTGGGCGAGGTAACGAAAGAGCGCGCGGACTTGCTGCGCGAGTGCGATGAGATTGTGGTGGGCGAGATAAAGAAGGCTGGCCTGTACCAGAAAATCTGGCAGTCGTTTGCTGTGCTCTTGCCGGTGATGTCGGTGGGTGTGATGGGCGATCAGCGGACTTACGGTTACACCTGCGCCGTCCGCGCCGTTCATTCCGAAGATGGCATGACTGCTGACTGGGTTCCACTGCCGTATGAAGTGCTGAAGACGATTTCGAATCGGATCGTGAATGAAGTGCGCGGAGTGAATCGCGTGGTCTATGACATTACTTCGAAGCCGCCGGGGACGATTGAGTGGGAATGAGTATCCACGAAAATCAGGACGGGCCAGATCGACTTCCCCCGAATATTTCCCATTGCTGGACACGCGCGCGTTCCTATCTATTTCTCGCTCTAGCCACTGTTGCCTGCATGCTGCCTTTTTCCGGCAAAGCCTTCCATATTGACGATCCTCTGTTTGTCTGGACGTCGCAACAGATCGCGCACCATCCTCTAAATCCCTACGGATTCCATCTCGTCTGGTATGTCACCGACATGCCCATGTTCGCCATCACCAAGAACCCTCCGGTGTCCTCTTATTACGGAGCCTTGATTGGAGTTGTGGCGGGGTGGTCGGAGAGAGCATGGCACCTGGGCTTCCTTCTGCCCGCATTCGCCGTGGTCTTGGGTACATACCGCCTGGCGGAGCGCTTCACCGCATCTCCGCTGATCGCCGCCGCGGCCACGCTGTTCGCTCCCGGCTTCCTGGTCTCCGCCACGGGCGTGATGTGCGATGTCATGATGCTGGCTTTATGGGTTTGGGCCGTCATTTTCTGGCTGGACGGAATGGATTCAGCAGCGCCGCTGTATTTCGCGGCAAGCAGCGTGCTGATTGCCGCATGTGCGCTGACCAAATACTTCGGTGCGTCTTTAATTCTGCTGCTGCCTGTATACTCACTCCTCAAACAACGCCGCGTGGGAGCCTGGGCCTGGTATTTGTTGATACCGGTAGCGACCTTGGGGGGATATCAGTTCTGGACCAAGGCACTTTACGGCCGAGGTTTGCTGTGGGACGCCGCTGCATATGCGCGATCCCCGCAACACGTCGACCAAGCCTCGCGCTTGACCAGCGGACTGGTCGGCCTCAGCTTTCTCGGCGGATGCGCGCTGCCCATATTGCTTTTCTCCCCTTTTCTCTGGAATCGCCGCCAGTTGATCTTTGGGAGTCTGGCAGCGGCGATCGCCGGGTTGGCCGGGGGCATGCGCTGGGTGCTTCCCTTGATTCACGACCCTCGACAAAACTGGGCTTGGATCGGAGCGCAGTTCGCCTTTTACGTTGCCGGGGGAATTTCAGTGCTAGGACTGGTTATTGCTGACTATCGAAAACGAAGAGACGCGGACTCGGCACTATTGGCTCTCTGGGTTCTCGGCACTTTCCTGTTTGCCGCATTCTTGAACTGGACGGTCAACGCTCGCTCGCTGCTTCCACTCATGCCCGCGGCGGCAATTCTGCTGGCCCGGCGGCTGGATGAAGACGAAACCCGAGTCGCCTCCACCAGGCACTCGTCCGGAATGTCGATCGGAATATGGCCCGGAATGTCGCCTGCAAAATTGGGTGTCCCGCTCGCCCTATCCGCGGCGGCCTCACTCTCAATTGCCTGGGGAGACGCTACCTTGGCCAACTCAGGGCGCAGCGTGGCGAGCTTAATTCATCGGCAGACTCAGAACCAGGCCGCCAGCGTTTTGTTCGAGGGACACTGGGGCTTCCAGTACTACATGCAATTATTCGGAGCGCGCCCAGTCGAATATTACAAGTTCGCCTTCCAGACGGGAAACGCGCTAGTGATCCCGGAAAACACCACCAGCACATTCCCCATCGCGCCACAATTTGTGGCTGCGCAACAAACCTTGCAGATCGAGCCTCACGCCCACGCCGCCACTATGGCACTGGGGGCGGGATTTTATTCCTCGGTTTGGGGACCGTTGCCGTTTAGTTTCGGACGGATTCCTTCCGAGAATTATCTCGTCGTGCGCTTGCAACAGCCGATCAAGAGTGCTCGTTAGGAGAATTGTGTAGCGCGGACACTCTTGTCAGCGCAGACCGCGCATCGCGAGCGGTCCTCAGTCAACGCCACGCAGCGAAAGTGCGACCGCCGGCGGGCGGCGGTTTCAAGCCTGACGCTGTCTATCCCCGCTCGCGTCTCTTACGCACAATTGCGACGACATCCGGGGTGGGCAAGCTTAACTTGACGCCCTTCACGTCCGGCGGCGATGCCTGAGAATACGTTTGGATGAGCAAGCGTAGAGCGGCTTCGACAACCGCTTTCTCCGTGGTTAGGCCGCTGAGGCGCATCGCTTTTCGCATTAGGTAGTCATCGATATCGATGGTTGTGCGCATGGGCTTTCGATCCGAAACACGATTCTTTCACATACATCGGCTGTGCCAGGGCCATCCATGAATTGTCATCCCACACGAAGTGAGGGATCTGCATTTTGCCGCGGCCTACAGATCCCTCACTTCGTTCGGGATGACAAGATGGAGGGAGTGATTGATGATTCCGCACCCGACCCACTACCATATCCTCATGCCCGTTGACACCGAATCTCCAGCATCTTCCTACACCCGCATCCGCGCCCCACGCGGCTCCACGCTTTCCTGCAAAGGATGGCAGCAGGAAGCTGCCATGCGCATGCTCATGAATAATCTGGACGAGGAAGTCGCCGAGCGGCCTCAGGACCTGGTCGTCTATGGGGGCACGGGCAAGGCGGCTCGCAATTGGGATTGCTATCACGCCATCGTCCGGTCTTTGAAAGCATTGGAGAACGACGAAACGCTGCTGGTACAGTCGGGCAAGCCTGTGGGCGTGTTCAGGACGCACGAGTACGCGCCGCGCGTGCTCATCGCGAACTCGAATCTGGTCGGACACTTTTCCAACTGGGAGAAGTTCAACGAGCTAGAGCGCGCCGGACTGATGATGTACGGCCAGATGACGGCCGGGTCGTGGATTTACATCGGCTCGCAGGGAATCGTGCAAGGGACTTACGAAACTTTCAACGCGGCGAGCGACAAACATTTTGGCGGAGATCTGAGCGGGAAGCTGATCGTCTCCGGCGGCATGGGGGGCATGGGCGGAGCGCAGCCGCTGGCGGCTACCGTGACCGGCGCGGCATTCCTTGGGATTGACGTCGATCCCGAACGCATCAAAAAACGCCTCAAGACCGGCTACTGCGATTTTCTTGTGACCACGCTGGGCGAGGCGCTGCGCATTCTGAAAAACGCCGTCCGCAAAAAAGAAAATGTTTCGGTTGGGCTAGTGGGCAATTGCGCGGACATCATCCCGGAACTTGCCGAGCGCGGCGTGGTGCCCGATATTCTTACCGATCAGACTTCGGCGCACGATCCGCTGAACGGATATGTGCCCAACGGCATGACATTCGAGGCGGCGCTCGAATTGCGCAAGCGCGATCCGCAGGCTTATCAGGAGCGGTCGCTTGACGCCATGGCTAAACATGTCGAAGGCATGCTGCGACTGCAAAAGATGGGCTCGATCACGTTTGATTACGGCAACAATATTCGCACGTTCGCGTTCCAGCGCGGCGTTAAGAATGCTTACGACTTTCCGGGATTCGTTCCGACTTATATTCGGCCTTTATTTTGCGAAGGGCGCGGGCCGTTCCGGTGGGCGGCGCTTTCGGGCGAGGCTTCGGACATCGCTATCACCGACGATATTGTGCTTGAACTTTTTCCCGAGAATCGCAGCTTGCGTCGTTGGATTGACCTCGCGCGGAAGCGCATCAAGTTTCAAGGACTGCCGGCGCGCATCTGCTGGCTGGGATACGGCGAGCGAGCGCGGTTTGGCCTGGCGATTAACAATCTGGTGAAGAAAGGTACGATCAAGGCTCCCATCGTGATTGGACGCGATCATCTGGATTGCGGCTCAGTGGCGTCTCCGTTTCGCGAAACCGAAAGCATGAAAGATGGCTCAGACGCCGTGGCCGACTGGCCGCTGCTGAATGCGCTGGTAAATACGGCGGCGGGAGCGTCCTGGGTTTCAATCCACAACGGCGGCGGCGTGGGCATCGGCTACTCACTGCATGCCGGCCAGGTCACGGTTGCCGATGGCACCGACATGATGGCCAAGCGCATCGAGCGCGTGCTGACTACCGATCCCGGGATGGGCGTGATTCGGCATATGGACGCGGGATATGACGAGGCTAAGGAGTTTGCGGAAAAGACGGGCGTGAACGTGCCGATGAAGAAGTAGCTTGCAGCTCTTGGCTCTCAGCCATTAGCACGCTTTTGGGCGACGGGTGAATGCGGTATGGTAATTGCGTGAAATCCAAACCGCTGCTATTGACCAATATCCGACAGCTTTTAACATTGGGCTCAGCAGCAGACGGTCCTCGACGCGGCGCTTCCCTTTCCGAGCTTGGAATCGTTCAAGACGCCGCCGTGCTCTGCCTCGGCGGCAAGATCGTCTCGGTGGGCACAACCAGAGACGCTATTCGCGATCCTTGGCTCAAGAAAAATCGCAAGAAGATCGTCGAAATCGATTGCCGCGGACGCGTGGTCCTGCCCGGCTTTGTCGATTCCCATACTCACCCGGTGTTCACGCATCCGCGGCTGGTGGATTTTGAGAAGCGGATTTCTGGCGCGAACTATGAAGAGATCGCCGAGGCGGGTGGAGGAATTCGTTCCAGCATCGACGGGGTGCGAAAGGCCAGCAAGCCCACGCTGACACAGAAAGTCTCTGCGTCATTGGCGGACATGGCTCGTCACGGAACTACGACCGTTGAAGCGAAATCCGGATACGGCCTCAACCTCGAATCTGAACTGAAGTCGCTCGAAGCCATCCGCTTCGCCGCGCGGGAGTGGCCCGGCACAGTGGTTCCAACTTTTCTCGGCGCGCACGTGATTCCGCAAGAGTTTTGTGGGCGCTCTCAGGAGTATGTCGACCTTGTCTGCAACCAAATGATGCCGGCGGTCGCGAAGCGCAAGCTGGCCCAGTTCGTCGACGTGTTCTGCGATCGTGGAGCCTTCAGCGCCGAAGAAACAACGCAGATTTTCACCGCAGCGAAAAAGCATAATCTCGCCGTCCGCGCCCATGTGGGACAACTCAGCGAGACGCGACTCTCCCCGCTGCTTCGCTACCAGCCAGCATCTCTCGACCACATGGACTACGTGGATGATGCCGACCTGCCGGCACTCGCCCAAAGTGATACGGTCGCGACCTTCGTCCCAGGGGTAAATTACTTCCTTGGATTAGCAAGGTATCCGAATGCGCGGCGGTTTATCGAATCCGGTGTGGCGGTGGCGCTCGCCACGGACTACAACCCGGGCTCTTCCCCAACGCTCAGCATGACAATGGCAATGTCGTTGGCCTGCACGCACATGAAGATGTCGCCAGCGGAGGCGATCGCAGCGGCAACCATCAACGGAGCCTGGGCGCTCTGCTTAGCCGACCGCAAAGGCAGCGTGGAAGCGGGCAAGGACGCCGACCTTGCCATGTTTGACGTGGGTGACTATCGCGAGATCCCGTACTGGTTTGGCGCCAATCGTTGCACTCTGACGATCATGAATGGCGTTCCGAACGGCCCGCTCTGTTCGTGAGAGGAGGTTCGGGAGAAAGCTGCGATAGATTACGCGAACAAAATGAGAACCGGTGTGACGAGAATCCTTGGCAACCATGTGTAGATGCTCCAAGATAATGTCACCCCCTAACTGCAACGAGACTTTGTCACCCTGTAGGGATGGTGACGATGAGTCAGAAAGAGTTCCAACGAGTGAAAGTGATTGAGAATGCAGCGGGCGGGAGGCTGAGCATACGCGAAGCCTCCCGCCTGCTGCAACTGAGTGAACGGCAGGTACAACGGCTCAAGCGCCGCTATCGGCCGGATTCCATCGCTTGGGTACAGCACGGCAATCGCGGACGCTCCATGCCTTGGGCCTTGCCTGTTCCCCAGAAGCAGTTGATCTTGCACTTAGCTCGCGGCAAGTATCAGGGCTTCAACGATTCTCATCTGGCGGAAAAACTTCGCACGGAAGAGAACCTTGCCGTCAGCCGCGAAACCGTGCGCCGCATCTTGCGTGCTGCCAAACTGACCTCTCCGCAGAAGCGCCGGCCTCGCCAATATCGCTCCCGCCGCCCGCCCCGCCCGCGCTTCGGCATGATGGTGCTCACCGATGCCAGCCGTCATGACTGGCTCGAAGGCCGCGGGCCCGAGCTCACTCTCACCGGCGTTCAGGACGATGCCACCCATCGCATCCTGGGCGCTCACTTCCAACGCGAGGCCGAAAATACTCTCGGCTATCTGTTCTCGCTGCGCACCATGATCCTTACCCACGGCGTCCCGCTCAGCCTCTACCGCGACCGCCATTCCATCTTCCAGCGCAACGATGCGCATTGGACTCTCGCCGAACAACTCGCCGGCAAACAATCTCCCACGCAACTGGGACGCGCCCTCGACGAACTCGGTATCGAGCAGATCCCCGCCAACTCTCCCTAAGCCAAAGGCCGCATCGAGCGCGCCTGGCGCACCTTTCAGGACCGTCTGGTCAGCGAACTTCGCCTCGCCCACGCCTCCACTCTGGCGCAGGCCAATGCCGTGCTCGTCCGCTTCTGCGACGATTACAACCAACGCTTTGCCCGCCCCGCCGCCGCAGCCGCCTGCGATTTTCGCTCCCTGCCGCGCCGCTTCGATCTCGCCCGCTGCCTCAGCTTGCGCTATCCACGCGTCGTCGCCGCCGACCATACCGTCAGCTTGGGCGGACACTCCATCGCCCTGCCTCCGTTGCCCGGACATCGCGGCTATGCCGGAGAAACCGTGGAACTTTCGCATCAACTCGATGGCACGCTATGCGTCTATAGCGGAGACTTTCTGCTGCTCACCCAGCCCCTGCCGCTCGAAGAACACGCCGATCGCCGCCGCCCTGCGCCTCTCACCACCGCGCAGAAAAGAAAAACCCCGATGCCCCGCATCTACAACCTCTCCGGCCGCCCTGCTGTAGCGGCCGTTACTTAATCGATAAGGGGTGACAGAGTCTCGTTGCAGTTAATACGACATTTGCTCGTTGCAACAACAATCCTTGGCAACCATTTTGAGCGAATGGCACGGGGTTGTTATAATTCGAGAGTTCCGCACGTGTCCCAGCCTATCGGCTGTTTTGCTTGCGGCATCCCCCCAGTGAGAGCGCACGGCCAAATTGGCCGCCGGTCGTTGCGGACAGCTGTGCGGTTTGGAAGTGGCCAGGTAGCTCAGGTGGTAGAGCGCAGCCCTGAAAAGGCTGGCGTCGGCGGTTCAACTCCGTCCCTGGCCACCATCATTCTAACGAGCTTAACGGAATCGGGTCTTGTCCTCCCAGTCCGCACTCAGTCCGCTGTTTTTCGGCGAGATTCGGTTCGGTTCGTGGCTACGATGGTGGTGAAGGACTTAAACTCGAATTGTCTCTCGCTCAGTCCGCTTTCGGTCCGCTTCTGTCTACAGCGTGGCTGAAAATCGCAGTCAGCATTGCCCCCGCCGCAGCCATGCGATCCTCGCTGACACTGTGGGTATAACACTGCAAGGTCAACTTAACATCACTGTGGCGAAGCAAAGTCTGTACCGTTTTCGGATCAGTTCTAATGCGGACCAGAAACGATGCCAGACTGTGACGCAGATTGTGGAAGCCAAATCGCCGCGGATCATCATCTATCAGTCTGCCGGTGCGATGAAAGAATGCCCACCTTCACTGCCGCTGGCCGCAGATAATCTTCCACAAGCATGTTAGCCAGACGCGGTTGCTGGCCCTTGAGCTTCAACGAGGGAAACACCCAATCGCTCGGCTGAGAATATGGCGTCTTACGTTTCCAGCGAAACATGAATTCGGCTAGCAAAGGATGCAGCGGCACAGGGCCTTTCGAGGTTTTGCTTTTCGGCCAGCCCACTTTGCCGCATGTCCATGTGCGGCGCACCTGGATGATGGCTTCAGCAAAACTCACGTCTTGCCATTGCAACCCGAGGCACTCTGAGACGCGCAGACCTGTGCCAGCAGCTAAGAGCGTTAGAGTACGTTCCGGCTCTCGCAGGTTCAGCAATACTGCGTATGCTTGTTCCGGAGTGAGAATCATCGCTTCGTAATCGCTGGTGGTCTTGCAACGGACGAAGCGCATCGGGTTTGACTTCTGATTTCGAGGAATCAACCCGTAACGTTGGCTGTGCCTGTAGACCAGCGACACTACCCGGCGCATCTTGTCGAGCGTTGGATTTGCAAGGCCCTTTTTGCGCTTCAAGGCTTTCAACCATTGCTCCACCTCCATCGGTTCGAGGCCCAGCGCGACCCGGTTCCTCCATTGTGGCAGCAGTCGATTGCGGAGCACTCGCTCGTAACCTCTGATTGTCGTGTGTGCTTTTGGATGAATAGATGCGGTTGCTTCTACGAGCTCGTGTTCCGTGCGTCTGACCCGCTTGCCAGTCGCCTCCATCGCCCTCATCCGCGGCCGGGCGACGGGCAACGGCAGCGAGATCACGCTGGCCTGCGACATGAGTTTTGCCAGCCGCGAGAAGGCCATCATCTCGCAATGGGAGGTGGGCGTGGGGATGGTCGCCGGCGGCGGCCCCATGGCTCGGCTTCCCGAACTCATCGGTCGAAACCGCGCCCTCGCGGTGCTCTTGAGCTCGGAAGACATCAGAGCAGACCAGGCCGAGGCCTACGGCTACATTAATCGCTCCCTGCCCGACGCCGATCTAGATGCGTTTGTAGAGGCTCTCGCGACCCGGATCGCCAAGTCCGACAAATGGGCGATCGCCAACACCAAGCGCCTCGTCAACACCAGCCTGCCGCCGAACGTCGAGCTCGGTGCCGGGTGGGATGCGTGCATCGCTTCGCTCGGTCGATCCGCCGCCCAGGATGGGATCAAAGCGCTGATGGCGCGCGGCTTCCACAAGCCGGAGGATGTCGAAAATCGGCTCGGATACTACCTGGGCCAAATCGCGCGCTAGAATTGAGGGCCAAGATGAACGATCAACAAAAGAATGAGCAGTATTCTGGAGTGCGAGATCAAGAGATCCGTGCGGCACTGGATCAGCATTGGGCGGCGTCCGATGCCAACGATTTTGAAACGGAGCACCGCATCTATCACGAGGACGCGGTGCTGGAA